>Ga0074197_1000432_pt1 | contig 53069 bp, 51 predicted proteins | sample EPASupsiteSAE305_FD_64526 | JGI IMG/M metagenome (GOLD analysis project Ga0074197, IMG submission 64526) | Bioremediated contaminated groundwater microbial communities from EPA Superfund site, New Mexico - SAE3-05 reassembly with SPADES | ecosystem: Environmental > Aquatic > Deep subsurface >...
TGGACCTCGTCCATGCGAAGGGTGGAACCTTCAAAACCGTACTCGTAGGTCTTGTCCAGCTTGCGGCCGCAGTGGCGCAGGCTGAGCAGGGCCTTGTAGACATTCTCGTCGTTGGTGGTGACGGCGCCGCCGTCCCCGCAGGCGCCCAGGTTCTTGCTGGGATAGAAGCTGAACGCTCCGGCATGGCTGACCGAGCCGGTCATCTTTCCACCGGCGACCGCGGCGAGATGGCTCTGCGCGCAGTCCTCTATTACCTTGAGATTGTGCTTGCGGGCAATGGCCATGATGGCGTCCATGTCGGCCGGATAGCCGAACAGGTGGACGGGCAGGATGGCCTTGGTTTTTTTGGTTATCTTCTTCTCGATGAGCTTGGGGTCGAGATTGCAGGTGACCGGGTCAATGTCAGCGAAAACGAATTTCGCGCCGGTTAGGGAAATGGAAGAGGTGGTGGCGATAAAAGTGAAGGGGGTGGTGATGACCTCGTCGCCGGGGCCGACGCCGTTGGCCAGCAGGGCAATCTGAAGCGCGGCCGCGCCGGAAGCGCAGGTGACGCAGTATTTGGTGCCGATAAGCTCGGCGAATTCCTTTTCGAAAGCGGATGTTTCGGGACCGAGAATCCACTGCATGGATTCAAGCGCCTTCACTACGGCCGCGTTGATTTCCTTCTGCAGCGGCTCGTGTTGTTTCTTAAGGTTGAAAAGCGGTATGGGGTCTGCCTTGACTGTGTTTGCCATTGAACTTTCTCCTTTGGGCGGGGTTTCCCCCCTCCTTAATCAATTCTACGATATTTTCCCCCGGCTCCATCCATCCGGAGGAAGGAAATCAGGCCACGTCCTCCACGCCCTTCATGTCAATTATGAGCCGGGTGGCCTGCTGAAGGGCGGAAGCGGAGCCGGTCACGGTGAATTCAAGCATAAGCGAAGCGGCGCTCTTGCCGGGCTTCACGGACACCACCCGCACACCGGATTCCTCGAACGCCTTGCGGATGTCATCGGAGTAATGCCATTCAAGAGGACAGCGCACACGTATTATGGCGCGGTGGCGTATACGGTCAAGCAGGCGCTCGAACCAGACCAGCAGGACCTGGGCTATGAGGAAAAGCAGAACCGAACTGAGCGCCAGCACATAGTGCCCGTAACCCACCGCCATACCTATGGCGGCCACAAGCCATATGCCGGCCGCAGTTGTAAGACCCGTAACCTTGACGCCGTCGCGCAGTATGGCACCCGCGCCAAGGAAACCCATGCCGCTGACGATCTGCGCCGAAATACGTCCGGGGTCCTGATTGAAACGCTCCCCCACCATCAGCGATATTATGGTGAATATGGCTGCGCCCATGCAGATAAGCATGTGCGTGCGGAAACCGGCCGGCTTTTCGTGGTATTCCCGCTCCATGCCCACTATGCCGCCCAGTATCAGCGCGCCCAGAACCCGGGCCACGTATTCAAGCTGAAACGCGTAATTCCATTCGCTCATGCTAAAAACCTCATAAGGACAAAGTAGATGCCCATAAGGGCAATCCCCAGCGGCACGGCCGCAACCGCCCACTCCCGGCTGCGTATGCCGAGTTTGGCGGAGGAAATTATATTGGGAATATTGCCGGGCACCAGCATGCCGCCTGCCACAAGCAATCCCATAAGCAGAAATTTTACCTTATGAGGGGAGAGGGAAGGAAGCAGTTCCGCCGCCGCCAGGGTGGCGTTATCAAGCACGGCAGACAGACTGTTGAGCCAGTAGAGAGCGTCGTCCGGGACCCGCGAAACCGTCATTTCCGCCAGAGGAGCCAGCCCGGAACCGAGCAGAACAAGAGCCATGACAAACAAATAGACCTTGAGCGCCCGGACCACTATGACGCCATTGGTCTCCTCCCGGTCGGAAGAAAGAGTCTCCTTTTCCTCCTTCAGGCCGGGCTTGTAGGAAGCCGCCAGCGCGGACAAGGCCAGCACGCCGGGAATCACCCACGCGCCCAGCAGCCTGAACAGAAAATAGAAATCGGCGTTATGCGGAGGTCCCTTGAGCTTTGACACGGCTATAGCCGACAGCGGCTCGCCGACCGGCGTAAGAACCGCGCCAAGGCCGATGGCGTAACAGGCGCACACAACCAGTTTCAGTTCGTATTTCCGCTCAAGCCGGAGTACGCCTATCACCTCGCAAAGCACCAGCGCGGCCACAATCGCGGTTATGACGCTGGAAACGAGACCGAGGCCAAGCACAACGAGAAAGGCCAGCGCCCGCAGCCCGATGCGCCCCGTCAGCCACCCTACGGCGGCAGCTATCTTTCCGCGCAAGGCGCGGAAGAGGAAACCGGCCAGCAGGACCGTGACGGAAATCATCAGGGGCTCGGCAAGCGCCTCCCGCACAAGATGCCAGCTCCAGACGCCGGAAATTGTCGCGGCGCAGACACCCATCACAAACAGAAAAGCTTCCAGCTCCTCCTCCACCTTTCTGAGGGAAAAAGGGAGAAACATCACCAGCGCCATGACAACGGCAAGACCGCCTATGACAGTGTATTGGTTAATCATCACTCATCCGCCCTGTCCCTGTATCCCTTAGGAATACGGAAAACAGCGTCGTCTATTTTCACCCCGGCCGGAAGATAACGGAGTTTGGATTGAATTTCTATCGAAGGTCTCGGAGCTTCTATTGGCGCGTCCACGTCATCCGGGGCGGGCGCGTCCTCTCCGATTACCTTCGTTTTTCCCTGTCCGAAACCGCTCCTGCCGGAAGCGATGGACATGGAACGCAATCCCTGGGCCGGAGGGGAAGGCAAATGCCACACGAACTGAGTAGCGGTCACCTCTCCCTTTAGAGCGGACAATACACCGGCTATATCGCCGGCTATCCGCTTAACGTCCGCGATATTGATTTGCCAAAGGCCGGAAACGTCCGCCACGGCGAAGGCCGCGTCGTCAATAGGGGAAAGCGCGGTCCCGGCGGCCTTTTTGTAACGGGTCATGGTTTTGGAAAGTTCGGAGTGCTGGACAGTTTCAATCGGGGGACATATCCAGGCTTTCCCCGTTATCTTTCCGTTGGTCTCGCGCCCCGTGCGAAACGCGCGGAACTGGAACTCCATATCCACGCTGTAAATATCGCAGGTGCGGGGGCCGGTGTTTTCCCGGCCAGCAAGGGACAGGTTTGCCTCCCTGCCCGTCAGAGTATTGCCGCGCGCCACGGCAGGACCGGAAAAAAGCACGGCCGGGGACAGGAAACCGGAAGACAGCTCCTCGCGCAGGAAGGTTTTGTCCTCATGATATATTCGGGTTACGGTATTGCGCTGGAACTGGGCGAGCTGGTCCCGGACGGAACGCCCGTTTTCGCTCGGGATGGATGCGTCCACGCGGAATTTTCCACTCCCGATGAAGCCGTTCTGGGTCCAGACGACCCTGCGGCCTTCCCGGACATCAATGGTGGTGAGTTCCTGCACGAATCCCCCCCCCGCGGCAAGCGGCGGGAAGGCCAGAAAAGCGACAAAAACGGGTAAAAAGGCGTTGCGGAGCATAAGCTAGACTTGATATTTCTATATTGTTATACTTTATTTTAACCGCTGTTGCAGTGTTTGCTTGGGACAATTCTGGGTGGAGCGGTTTGCTGATACATGGAGACTGTGAAAAAGACAACGAAGTTTTTCTTTTTTCACGCCTGTTCCTTAGCGCTTGTCGCGCTGTGGACGGCGGCGTCTTTCGCCGCGCTTAAAACAAGCGACGAAAAACTTGAGGTAGACCTTCCTGCCGGCTATGCCGCCATAAAGCAGGAAGACAACCCCGACCTTCTGCTGAAGGCCGAGAAGAGCGGGAATTCCGTCACAATCACCACGCTCAACCAGGACGTAAGCGACTCGATGCTGCAGAACCGGCTTAAAGACGACATCGAGAACCTGCGCGCCAAGGGCTACAAGCCCTCCGGCGAAACCGGTAAATTGCCAATACACGGGGACCGGACTTTCTTCTACACCACCTATTCCGCGGAAGGCAAGCGGGTCGCGGTGGGATATTTCACCTACAAGGAAAACTCATACCTGCTTTCAGCCACCGGGCTGGGAGAAACCGAACTGGGCGACGCGGTCTACGCACTGCGCACGCCGGGCGAAAAAGTAGCCCCGCGCCCCAAACCGAAGCCGGTCAAGCTGCCCAAAGCCGCCCCCCCTCCATCAAAGGACATCGCAGCAGTGCCGCTTATACAGGGCGACGGGGCTCTGCCTGAACCCGCGAAACCGGAGACGAAACCCTCAGCGACAGAACCCGCGCCCGCGACTTCGGCTTCCACGGCAACCGCGGCGGCTCAGCCCGTAGTGGAGGCGGCCACGCAGCCGGCCGTCGTTCAGCCCCAGACACCGCCTCCCCCCCCGCAGAAGCCCGTGCTTCCTCCGGTGGTGGAACGCTCGCCCCTTCCTTTCTGGATATGGCTGCTTGTCGGCGCGGCATGGTTTACGATGCGCGGCAAGGCGCAGAAAAAGTTCACGGGACTCCCGTATCCGAAACTGCCGCCCCTGCCCAAGGACATACCGCCCGACTTTCACTTCCCCTTCATCATCCGGAAAGTGGAAACCGGGCAGGACCTCTTTTACAGCATCATGAGCCGGCACGGACAGCATCTTACGGCCCAATATAACAAGGGACATCACGCTCTGATAGTATCCTCGCTTTACGGACTGGTCGGTTTCCATGCACTCTGGAGCCTTGCCAGCGTAATTGGTCTGGCGCAAAAGATAGTCACCGCCATGCTTAATTTCCCCGGAGGACGATACATAGTGTCCTTCCCGGAGGTCATTTTCATCGGCGGACTTGTAACCGGCATTATCCTTACGGCCAAACGTGACGAAAAGATAACCATCAACGACCCCAAGGACAACGCCATGCTGCTGGAAGCATTCCCGCACATGGGCTCCATCCTCCTGAAAGACGGAAAGGGGAAGGAAGTGGCCCGGATAAAGCAGGACCCGGCGGCGGGACCCGGCGTATGGCAGTTCGTGGACTCCGAAGGGCAGTATGTGTTCGAACTCAAGAACGAGCATTCCGACCTGCTGAGCGCGAGAAAACTTTACGGCAACATGGGCGGCCTGCTGAGCTCCCGCTACGCGCTTTATGTGAAGGACCGCCTGGCGGGATTCATACTGAATGACGGAGCCGACAGCTTCCAGATTCACTTCGACTTCGCGTTCATGCGCCTGACCAGTCCGGCACAGATAGTGCTGTGCGTACTGTACGTCGAGACCCTTCACCGGGATTTCCGTTATCCCTGGTTCAAGTAACTTATTCATCCAGACAAGAAACCCCCCGTCCAGTGGACGGGGGGTTTTCTTTTTACTAAGAGCCCATCTAAAATCTCCTTTTGTAGCGAAAGCGTCCATTTTGACATGAGACGCAGCAGGCTGAGGCTTACAGGCCAGTAGAAGGCCTGTAAGCCGAAGACCGCGAAGTATCGGGACAAAAGCGGCGCTTGCGGCAGAATGCGGAGATTTTAGATGGGCTCTAAGAATCGGGAAGGGTCAGACCGGCAGTATGCTGCGCATGGACTGGAAGTAAAGACTCAGCAGGAAAGCCAGCCCGAGGGCCATCATCAGCCAGCCGCCGCAAACCTCGCTGTAACGCACTATCCCCTTGTGGCGGTGCAGGAAGGCCAGCGCGCGACCGGTGCTGAAGCCGGTGATGACGAAGGGAATGCCAAGCCCCAGAGAAAACGCGAACAGCAGCAGCACCCCCTTCAACATCGTGCCCTGCGTGGCTGCCATGATGAGCAGGCCGCCGAGGAAAGGCCCGATACACGGGGACCAGCCCGCAGCAAACACCATACCCATCATAAACGCCCCGGCAAAACCCGCATGGAAACGACCGAGAGGGATGCGCTTTTCGTAATTGAAGATGCCGATGCGGATAAGGCCGGCCATATGTCCGCCGAACAGCAGCAGAAGAATCCCTGCGAATATAGTCATGCCGCGCTTGTGGTCTACCAGGAATTCGCCAAGAAAAGAAGCGGACGCCCCCATTATGGCGAACGCCACGGAAAACCCGGCGACAAAAAACAGCGAAGCGGCCCCAGCGTGGCGGGCCACCTCGTGAGGATGGTGCGCGTCCATGAGGCGGCGGGCCGATATGCCGGACATCAGCGAAATATAACCCGGCAGAAGGGGAAGCGTGCAGGGGGAAAAGAAGGCCAGTATGCCGCCGCCGAATGCGGACAGGAGGGCGAGAATGCTCATAAAGCCTCAGTGATGCCGTGTATCTTCGACAACTATTATTTCTTCCTTCGGCATGGGTTCCCAGGCGGCCTCGTCCACCAGCTTCATGACGGCGGGCCAGTGACCGCGCGATTTAAGGATGAGGTCGCACACCTCGCGGACGGCGCCGTCGCCTCCGTTGCGCTTGGTGCGGAAGTGGGCCGTTTTGAGAACTTCATTGACCGAATTGGCCGGAGCGCAGGCAAGCCCCACCTTGCGCATTACGGGAATGTCCGTGAGGTCGTCGCCTATATAGGCAATCTCGTCCAGTTTGACGCCGGCATGCGCCGCTATGTCCTCAAGCGGCTTCACTTTCGAGAGGAAACCCTGATAGACATAACGCATGCAGAGATTCCTGGCGCGGGCCATTGTCGAATGGGAGCGGCGGCCCGTTATAAGCCCGGTGGTGATTCCGAAATTGCGGAGGAGGCGGAGGCCGATGCCATCGAGCGAACTGAAGCCTTTTATCTCTATATCGCCGCCGCGAAGGCCGGGAATGGAATACATCTTGCCGTCGGTAAGAACGCCGTCGACGTCCATCAGCAGCAGCTTTATCTTCTTTGCGCGCGAAACGAAATATATGTCTTTCATAGTAAAAGTATTCTAGCACAACAGGGACGGCGGGGGGAAAGAGGGGGGAAAACACCACCGGCAAAGCCCCGCGCGTTTTCGCGCGGGGCACGCGAAGGGCAACTACATGAACAGGTGCGATACCCCGTAGGCGAACGCCGATATGGCCGCTGCGCAGGGTATGGTGAATATCCACGCCCAGACTATTTCGCCGGCCACGCCCCAATGCACCGCCGTTATGCGGCGCAGGGAGCCCACGCCCATGATGGCGCCAGTTATGGTATGGGTGGTGCTGACAGGGACGCCCAGCCAGGAGGAGAAGAACAGGCTTATGGCCGCGCCCGTTTCGGCGCAGAAGCCGTCCACAGGCCGGAGCTTGGCCACGCGCTGTCCCATCGTCTTGACTATGCGCCAGCCGCCGAACAGCGTGCCTATGCCGATGGCGGCGTTGCAGGATATCATGACCCAGGTGGGGACCGCAAAAGCGCCATGCAAATACCCCACGCTGAACAGCAGGCCGGTAATGATACCCATGGTCTTCTGCGCATCGTTGCCGCCGTGGCCAAGGCTGTAAGCCGCCGCGGATAGTATCTGCCCCTTGCGGAACAGTGAATCCACATGGGACGGGGAACTGTTGCGGCATAACCGGAAGACAATCACGCCGATGCCGATGCCGAGGACCATGCCCAGTATGGGAGAAAGAACCATGAAGAGCAGAGTCTTGGCTATACCGTGCATTACCAGCGCGCCGCTGCCGGCCTTGACCAGAGCCGCGCCTACGAGCCCACCCATGAGCGCATGGGAGGAACTGGTTGGCAGGCCGTAATACCACGTCAGAAGGTTCCAGGCGCAGGCGCCGACCAGCGTGGCGAATATTACATAGGAATCAATAGTCCCCAGCCCCACGATGCCCTTGCCAATGGTGCCAGCAACGGCGTGGCTGAAGAACAAGAACGCTATGAAGTTGAACAGGGCCGCCCAGATGACTGCCTGCTTGGGTGTCAGGACCCGGGTGGAAACCACTGTCGCTATCGAATTGGCCGAGTCATGAAACCCGTTAAGGAAATCGAAGAACAGGGCCAGCACTATCAGGAATATTATCCAGGTGGTGAGCATGGAATCACCCCTGCTTTACAACTATCGATTCGACGGCCTTCGCCACATGTTCGCATTCGTCCATGGTGGATTCGGCCAGCTCGTAGATCTCCTTCCACTTTATTATCTTGATGGGATCGGTGGTGTTGTCGAAGAGACGTGATATGACAGCTTCCCGCAATTGGTCGCCCAGATTTTCAAGGCGGTTGATTTCTATGCAGAAATCCTTGATGCGGCTGGCCCGCTTGAGGTCGCGCAGGCCGTTGACTGCCTTAACCAGCACTCCGCAGGACTGGTCTATCATGTCGGCGAACTGTATGATGTCCGCGTCGGGCGCGGCGTTGAGGCGGTACAATTTCATGCGGGAGGCCATGGCGTGCATGCGGTCGGCCACGTCGTCCAGCTTGTTTGCGAGGGAGAGAATGTCTTCCCGGTCGAACGGGGTGATGAATGTGCGGTTGAGCGTGTCGGTTATCTCGTGGGCGAGGGTGTCGCCCTCATGCTCGAACTCGCGCATTTTGCGCATATTTTCTTCGCTGAAATTGGCGTCCTTAACAATTTGTTTGAAGAAAGAGGCCATTTTGGCGAGATTGTTGGCCTGCTGGTCGAACAAGTCAAAAAACTTATGTTCCTTCGGTATAAGCTCCATCAGGGGCTCCCAGGGACTAGATTTGACTTCATTCAATGATACCTTTTTTTGAAAGGGGGGGACACTGACGGCGGATAAAAAAGGCCGGCCCCCGTCGGGGGCCGGCCCGTAAAGAACGCCGCGCTCAGGCTAGAACAGCTTCTGGAAGAAGCGCTTGACCTTCTGCCACATCGTGGGAGGGCGATCCAGCGAGGTTTTCCGGCGGCCGTCCATCTCGTTGAATTTCTGCGTGGTGGCGGAAATCATCTGGTTGACGGTATTTATGGTCTTGAGATTGTATTCCTTGACCTGCTTGGCCAGCTTGTCGTTTATGCCGCTGACGCTCTGGCGGTTACCGTTCCAGAAGGTTTTGGCCTTCTCGAAGGCCGCCTTTAGCCCGTCATACTGCGAGCGCCATTCGGCCTTAAGCGTCTCCGGGGTGTTTTCGCCGGGGAAATCGACGTCGAGCTGATTTAGGCGCAGGGCAATCTGGTCGAAATAACCCTGTATGGAGCGCATTCCCGTGTCGAATACGCGTTTCATGGGCTTGTCCTTCTCCGGGTCCACGGGGCCGGCCAGTTCTTTTATGGACTTGTCCAGAACGGTGGCCACGGCGTCATAGGCTTTCGCGAGGTCCTCCTCTTTCTGGCGGAGCTGGAGTTCTTTCTTGCGGACTTCCTCGGACTTCCGGCCAAGACGCTGTTTGGTTTCCTCAAGCTGGGCTTTAAGATCCTTTATTTCATTACCGAGTGAAGATATCTGGGCCAAGGCCTTCCTGTTGGCCTCCATCAGATTCTGATAATTCTGATAGACCGGGCGGGTTTTGGCCTGGCTGACATAATCCTCGAGCCATTTGGCCACATCGGCGCGCTTGGCGCACTTGGAGCGGAATTCCGTCACGTTGGAAGAGAAGGACGACTCATCCCAGTTTTCATCCCAGCTGTCCTTTATATCGGTCTTGGCGCGGTCACAGGTCTCCCAGCGAATGACGCGGGGCGCCTCCTCGGCAGGAGGAGCGACGGTCTCAGCAGCGGGGGCCGGGGCAGGCGGCTGGGCAGCCGGCTGCGGGGCGGGGGGATTCTGCGCCAGCGCCGAACCGGCGCAAAGCGACAAAACAACTGCGGATATGAGTTTTTTCATTTAATCATTCCTTTTACTTGGCGGCCTTGGGAGCGGAACCGTCGGGATTGAGGAGTCGGCCGTCGCGGGTGATTATCACAGCATGGCGCTTGCCTTCGGGACCGGAGAACAGCTTCACGCCGGCCTGACCGGGCACGTCGTCATTGGTGAACGCGGGGTCGATGAGCGGGGCGGCCTGCGCGACCGGCTTGTAGGAGGCATGGATGCCGTCCGACGCGGGAGAAAGCAGCCATACGTTGGCGAAGCCTTCCGCCGCGAGCATGAACACGCCCTTGTGGGCTATCCAGACGAAACGGGAAACCGATTTCTTTCCTTCCGCGACGAGTATGGGCGAAAGGTCCAGATTGCCGGTGGTGGTCAGCGAATCCTGCGCCCGGAGCTCCACCCTGGAAACGGCGGACGCGGCCGGAACCGGCACGATATACTCGCCCGAAGTCTGTTCGAAGCGCAGCTGCTTTCCGGCGCAGGCGGCGAAAGCGACGGAAGCCAGCGCCACGGAGGCCAGTTTTAAGTGTTTGCTGTTCATCTCTTCGTTCTCCTTATTACGGTCGCGATACGGGGGAAAACGGCTATTTGCCGCGTATTCCCGCCGCGTACATCAGAATGGCGATAACGGTCTTGGAATCCTTTATGGCCCCGCTTTTAATCATCTTCAGAGCCTTGTCCAGAGGGACGCTCATAACGTGGAGGAACTCGTCCTCGTCGGGGGACATGGGCCCCGGCTTAAGGCCGGTGGCCAGGTAAATGGGAAGCGTCTCGTTCGAGAATGCGCAGCAGGGCCAGAAAGTTATGAGCTTTTTAACGCTGCGGGCGGTGTAGCCGGTCTCCTCGCGCAGTTCGTGGCGGGCGCGGCGCAGAGGGTCATCCCCCGCTCCGTGGCACTTGCCGGCGGGGATTTCCCAGGTGACCTCGCCCACGGGATAACGGAACTGGCGGACCATTACAATTTCGCCCTTGTCAGTGATTGGAAGCGCCGCGGCGGCCCCCGGATGGTCTATATATTCGCGGGTGGCGGTTTTGCCGTTTACAAGGCGGACAACGTCCTCATTGAAGTTGACGGCATTGCCCTTGAAAACGCGTTTTACTTTGACCGACTTCTCGAAAAGCTTGTGTACGGCTGGTATTTTCTTCATCAGGATAATTATACTTTCTTTTGCTGAAGTCTATCCGGCAAGCGCGGCCGCGATGGCGGAGGGAGAAGCTATGGAAATGCTGACCCCGCCGGACCCGGCCTCGCGCCTTATGCGGCGTAGCAATTCCTTATTCAGCGGATTGGAAACCGCGAAAGACACTTCCCCGGACCTGGCGCGGAATCCGAGAACGCTGTTTTTAAGCGAAAACTCGCGGGTGAAGGCTCTGGTTGAAACATACTCTTTTTCAAACCGGTGAAGGTAGGGCAGGCGGAAGAACTCGGCTATCTGGCGGGCGGCACGATCCTCTGGCACACCGCCGGCGCATAAAACCTCGTATAGGTTGTCGCGCCGGTAATTCTGCGCCACCGGGCACACGGCCTGTCCGGCAATCCTGTTATGAGCATAACTGACGAAAGCCGCGACCTGCGAGTCCGCCTGCTGGCTGTAATGCCCGCGGTTGACTTCCAGCCAGAGGGCATGGGTTTTGAGACGGATGTCCAGCACCGGCAGGGCGGCGGCGGAATCCAGAGGTTTGAGGAGGTAATCCACCGCCCCCGCGGCGAAAGCCTCGTCCATGTTTTTCCTGCTGTCCAGGAGGCTGAGGAGTATGACGGGGATGCAGGAGGTGGCCGGATCCGCCTGAAGCTGGCGGCACAGCTCATATCCCCCGGGGTGCGGCATAACGACATCAAGCAGCGCCAGCACGGGCTGTTTTTCCTTTATGATAGCAAGAGCTTTTTCCGGTTCCGACACCGGCAGAACGCGATAACCGGCGTTTTCTATGCCCCACACCTGCGAAAACAGGTTTTCGGCTGTGTCGTCAACCCACACTATCAACGGTTTGGCAATGGCCATAGATAAAGTATATTAAAACAGGGCGTAAATTACATTGCAGGTATTCCATCCGCGCATAAACGGGAGAATAACTCGCTCTTTTTTATATACTATGGTGGTCATGAAAAACGCCGACACGTTCATCGCTGATTTTTTCGGCCGCACGCTGGCCGCAATCGAAGGCACCGTCTGCACGGGCCCGACTGGCGCGACGCTGAGCCGCGACATAGGACTTGAGAAATTTTTCCTCATGGTCAAAAAGGCGCACGCCGCCGGCAGGAAAGTGATAATAATCGGCAACGGCGGAAGCTCGGCCATAGCCAGCCATACCGCCGTGGATTTATGGAAAAACGGCGGCATAAGGGCCGTGGCATTCAACGACTCGTCCCTTCTCACCTGCATTTCAAACGATCTGGGCTACGAAAACGTATTCTCCGCGCCGGTAGAGATGTTCGCCGACAAGGGCGATTTGCTGGTGGCAATAAGCAGTTCCGGCAAGTCGGCAAACATACTGAAGGCGGCCAAAACGGCGTCCGCGCGAGGCTGCGGCATTGTGACCATGTCGGGCTTCGGCGAGCGCAACCCCCTGCGCAAAGGGGGGGAAGTAAACTTCTACGTCCCCTCTAACGGCTACGGTTTCGTGGAAACCGCCCATGCCATGCTGTGCCACTGCATAGTGGACATGGTCATAGCCGCCAAAACCGACAAGTAAATATTCCGCTCCCAACGAATGAAAAGGACCGGCGGTTTCGCCGGTCCTTCTATTTTGCCAGACAGTTTTCCGCGGCTTATTTCTTCTCGGCCAGCTTGCGGGCTATGAAGGTGGCCACATGGTCCGCGTAGGAACCAGCGCCGAAACCCGCGTTGAAGCCCAGTTCCACCGCCAGTTTGTTGGAAATGCGGGGTCCGCCCACGATTGCCAGCATCTTGCCGCGCAGCTTCTCAGCTTCCAGAAGCTCTATCAGCTGAGTGAGGTTGTGTATGTGGACATCCTTCTGCGTCACCACCTGCGAAACCAGTATCGCGTCCGCCTTAACCTTCCTGGCGTATTCGATAAGCTTCTCGTTGGGGACCTGAGCGCCGAGGTTGTGCGCCTCAAGCATCTGGTAACGCTCAAGCCCGAAGTGGTGGTTATAGCCCTTCATGTTCATTATGGCGTCTATGCCGACAGTGTGTGCGTCGGAGCCCGTACAGGCGCCGACAACCACCAGCTTGCGCCCGAAATGCCTGCTGATGAACTCGTCAGTCTCGTTCATCGTCATGGTATCGGAAACGGCTTCCGCATACTCCACCTTGGAGTAATCGAGCGACACGTCGCTCTTGGCGTAGGCCACGAAGAAAGTGAAGTCGTCCGAAAGGGCTTCCTGATAAACCACGCTGCAATCCTTGAAGCCGAGCTTGAGGACATACAGGCGCGCAGCCTCAGCCGCGCGGCCGCAGGCCTTCACCGGCAGGGTGAAGGAAAGCTGCATGGCGCCGTCATTCAAAGTATCGCCGTAGGGTTTTATGTTCATAGCGTCTCCTTAAGCCGCCTTCAGTGATTTTTTGAGGTAGTCTTCCACGGGGTTCCAGTAATCGGGCCCCTTTTCGAAGACGCCCGCCAGCCCCTTGCCGCCGTCCTTGGGCCGTTTCACGTCGGCGAACATGCCGCGCTCTATGGCGTCGAACAGGCCGGCCTTCTGCACTTCGGAAAGGAAGGCCGCAGTCTCGTCGAGCACCTGCTGGGCGCGCTTCTGTATGATGCCGCCCTTTTTGAATTCAACCTCGCTCTGGAAATCGGCCATGCTGTTCATGACGTACATGGCATTCTGTATGGCGAGGAAGCGGTCCGCGATATGCGGGGTGTGTATGGCTTCCGTCAGCATGCCGAGCAGGTGTATGGACTGCCCCGTCGCCTTGGAGGCGAAGTTGAACATGGCGTTCATGGCATAACCCTTGAAGACATTGCCCGTCATGAATTTGGTGGGGGGCATGTACTTGAGGGGAGCGTCGGGGAATATCTCGCGCGCCATCTGCGCCTGGGAAAGTTCCAGCAGGAACCCGTTCTTTATCTCGGGGTCCATCTCGAAAGCGTGGCCGAGGCCCATGAGTCCAGAAGGCATCCCGGCGCGGAAGGCGAAGCGCTCGTTGATGAACTGCGAGGCCAGAACCGTGTGGGCCTTCTCCACAGCGTCCGAGGTGGTGAGGTAGTTGTCCTCCCCGGTGTTGATGATTATCTCGGCGCGGGCGTTTATCATGCGGGAGAAGTTCTGGTCCACGAAAGTGCGGTACATGTTGATGTCGCGGAACAGTATGCCGTACATGGAGTCGTTAAGCATCACGTCAAGGCGCTCCATTGCGCCCATGGCGGCAATCTCGGGCATGCACAGGCCGGAGCAGTAGTTGACCAGCCTTATATAGCGTTTCTGCTTCTGGCTTACCTCGTCGAGCGCGGCGCGCATGATACGGAAATTTTCCTGCGTGGCGTAGGTCCCGCCGAAACCTTCCGTGGTGGCACCATAGGGAACGTAGTCCAGCAGGCTCTGCGCCGTGGTACGGATGACGGCCACGATATCCGCCCCTTCCACCGCGGCGGCCTGCGCCTGTTTGACGTCCTCGTAAATGTTGCCGGTGGCGACTATGACGTAAAGGAGGGGAGACTTGACCGCGGAGGAGAACTCCTCCAGCTTCGCGCGGCGGTGCTGCACGTTTTTGGAGACGAGGCGGTCGAAAGCGTCGACCAGCTCGCGCCCCTTCTGCTCGATATGGTGGGCGTCGACAAGACCGAAGGAGGTTATGTCGAAGCCCTTGCCTATGGCCTCGTTAAGCTCCTGCGGGGTTTTGGCGGTCTTAAGCAGGGCATTGATGTAATAGCGCGACAGGCCGCTTTGAATGCGGTCCTTCAGCGCGTCCACCAGCATATTCGGAACGGGAACGCCGTCCGGGCTGGTCATGTCCGCGCCAAGCAGGCGCAGCGTGGCGCGCTCCACCGCGACGGTGGAGTGGTCCCCGATAAACTTCTGCACGGGAGCGGTTATCTTCTCCGCGCTTTTCCGCGCGGCCGCTATCTTGGTTTTTGACAAACCGAGCTTGCTCTTCATTCATCCTCCAGTAAGCGCCCGGCGCGGGCCAGCAGGGCGTTGTCCACGCCCAGCAGCCGCGCTACCTTGAGCGCGTCGTATGTTCCTTTGCTTCCTTCGTCACAAAGCAGTTCATAGCGCATGAAGCGGTTTATCATGCGCAGGCGCGCGGGCAAAGTCTCCTTCCCGCGCCCGGCCCCGGCCTCCGCCCCGAAATAGGCGGAGAAGGCCGCGGCGTCAAGTCCCCTCATCCGGTAGCGGCCGAGACCGCGAACGGATTCAACGCCCGAAAAATGCGTGGAGAACAGCGCGCGGGCCTTTTTCCCGGCGGCGAATTTTTCCGCCAGCGCGGACAGCAGCGCGCCGGCCTCGTCGGAATTGGTGGTTTTGGCGAACTCGTCGAAAACAAACAGCGCCCGGCGTCCCGCGTCGGGCAAAGCGTCCATCAGGCTTTTGCACTCCAGGCCGAAGCCGGAAAGTCCTGCCTCCGCGCCGCGCCCGGCGTCGCCTATATAATGAATGGCGTCAAAAATGGGAGTCTCGAAGCTGTCTGCCGGAACGGGCAGGCCGCGCTGCGCCGCGAGCTGAAGAAAAACAACCGTCTGAAGAGCCACCGTCTTGCCGCCCATGTTGGAGCCGGTTATGACGCAGGCGTGTTCCGGCAGTTCGCAGTTGAAAGGTGTGTATTTAAGCCCCTCGGCCGATAGTCTGGTCTCAAGCGGAAGCAGTCGTCCGTTTTTGATTTTTATTGCCCCTGCCGCGCGCGAAAGACGCGGACGCTTCAACCCGAATTCCAGGGAAAGCTCAGCCTTGGCCCGAAGCACGTCTATCCTGCGTATGGCGTCGCGGCAGGCTTCAATGGCAACTCTGTCGGCTCGTATGCTCGCCGTGATTGAGGCGAGGACATCGTCCTCGGCGGCCTTCTCGGCCAAGACAAGTTTCTCCCGCGCGGCGCAGACCTCCAGATATCTTTCCCCGTACACGGGACGGACCAGCACTCGGGAAGAGTCGTGCTGCTCCACGAAAAACAGCGGCGAGGAGAAGAGCTTCCGCGCGGACGCCTCGTCCAGCACTATGAAATCGCGGAAGCGGAAATCCAGTCCGAAGTCGGCAAGGGCACGGCGGTGCGCGGCCTCCCGGATGGAAGCAATTTCCGCGTCGGCAACGCGTATTTTCCCGCGGGCCTCTTTCAGCGCCGGGGAATAGGCCTCGGAAAGATGGAAAGTCTCATCGTCGGAACCGCTCTTTCGCAAAAGGGCGAAGAGAGAGCCGGAACGCCAGCGCGACCCGCAGAGGGAGGCCAGACCGGGCGGCAGCAACGAAAAAACGGCCTTTGCGTTGGCGAGAAATTTCTTGACCGCGAAGACCGACGCGGAATCCATTCTCGCGGGGGACGCAGTCTCTATATACGGAATACGGCCGAGGTGATATGCCAGCTTTGCCGCGCCGACCTTGCCGCCGGACAGGAATTTGGCGAAACGCTCCACGGCGTCCAGCTCCTCGTCCAGCTCCTCCGCTTCGGTGAAGAAACGGGCGGTCTCCTTGTCGGCGCGCCCGTACGGAGTGAGCGGCTTATACCGCTCCCAGAGAAATTCGAAGTCGCAGAAAACGCGCGCCGCGTTCATACCGAAGCCCCCTCGTATATATTCGGCAGCACACGCCCCGACGACACAAGCGGAGCAATCTCTTCCGCCGACACGTCGTAAAGCACCGCATGAACGAAGCGCAGGGGAACAACGTGTTCAAACTCAACGCGCCTCTGCCGCCGGAAGCGCGTCCAGGCCTGAAGCGAAAGGAAATTCTTGGTGAAATCCTCAAGCACAACCGCTTCAGCATCCTTGGGGATCGCGGCAGCGCGGGCCTCGGTAAGGGCCCCCTGCACGCGGAAAGCCCCGGTCTTCCCGTCATAACGGGGGACGTAATCGTAATCCAGCATGAGGCGTATGGCGTCCATGTCGGAATTGAAAGACTGGCGGCGCACACTGGCCACGAAGACAAAGCCCGCGTCCCCGCGCGAGGCCGCCTGCGTGACGCGGTTCACCGCGCCGTCCACAAGACAGGTTCTGGCCCCGCGTGATTCCGCGGCGGCAATCAGGACGGACAGCTGGTCGTTGGTGTCAGGCCCGGCAATCTCCACATGGCACGGGCGCATGGCTCGCGCCAGACACATCCGTCCAAGCGGTGTTGAAAAGGGGAAAACGTCCAGATACTCGAACTCGCCGTCCGAACGGGAGAACAGCCTGTCGGTCGAGGCGATTATGTCGCCCGGCACGGCGGTTATGCGAGGTTTAGGATTGCCGAAGACGAGGTCAGTCTCCTCGCCGTCCACGCCGATGGTCATATAAGCCACCGGCCTCGCACCGCGCAGGCGAGCCAGCGCGTAATTAAGAAAAGTGGTCTTGCCCGCGTTCTTTTCGGAACCGGTTATGAAGGTCACTTTACCGCGAAGGACAGACATCATGTCCATATCAGAGCTTTATGCGCAAATCCTTTACGCGCTTTATCTTGCCGGTGCGGCTTATGCGCTCTATGCCGTCCGGCGGGAGAATCTCTATTTCGGGAGGGCCCATCCAGTCATTGTCTATCACATATGCGAGGTCTTCGCACCTGTCGTGAACCATCCTGCCCAAAGCGTCAGACAGACGTTTCGCTTCGGCGACAGGAACGGGGGAGCGGGTTTCCACGCGAAGTTTCATGGCGTCGCGGTGGCCCTTTCGGAAGAGTTCCGCCTGAAAATTCAGGCTCAGCCCCGGCACGGCGGATATGGCGCGCTGCAAATCGTTGACGAACACATGCGCGCCGCCGATATGGATGCGGTCGTCGCAGCGGCCGAGTATTTCAAACAGCATGTCCTTGCGGCCGCAGGGGCAGGACTTTTCAATGAAGCGCCCCAAATCGCCCAGCCGGAAGCGCAGTATGGGCATATGGCGCTTGCTAAGCACCGTGGTGACCAGCTCGCCCACCTCGCCGGAAGGGACGGGACGGCCGGTTTCCGTGTCCACTATTTCAAGGAACTGCTCCTCCTCGAACAGATGGTGCACGCTGCCCTTGCAGTGCGGGCACTGATAGCCTATGGCCCCGGCGTCAACCGTGGCGTAGCCCGCCGAACGCACGCTCACCCCGGGGAAGACCTTCCCGAAATAGGCCGTCAACTCCGGCCCGACGTATTCCCCTCCGTAAAAGATAAGGCGCAGGGGAATTTTCACGCGCGGCCGGGACGCCTCCACCGCCTCCGCCAGCTTCGTCAGGAAGGTTGGCAGGCCGATGATGGCGGTAACCTGGAAGTCGGAAAGAAACTTCAGGATGGTCTCCATCGGCAGGGCGCTGCCGACAGGAACAGACACAGCGTCGGTCAGCGAAAGCGCCTTTTCCACCGTGATGAAACTGGACCAGAGATTGCCCGCCACGAACAGGTTCGCGGCGCGGTCATCACGGCCAAGCCCGGCGTTGGAAAAACACTTCGAGAGAGTGGCGCTGACGCGGTTGTATTCCGCCGAGTTAAAGAAGATGTACTTCGGGCTGCCGGTGGAGCCGCCGCTGGCGAAATAAACCCCCTTCTGCATGGGACCGGTGAAAAGGTCTCGGCTTTCAGGCGGCGTATTCTCGAGAATATGGTTTTTGTCGAGGAAAGGCAGTTTGGCGTAATCGCCGAACGTGCGTATGGCCGCGGGGCCTTTTTTTAAGTGCCTGGCGTAGAATTTGCTGTTGGCCCGGGCATGCCTGTAGAGATCGTCCAGCTTGTCCGTAACTGCCCAGCCGCCCTCCACCCCGACGATATTGACCAGTTCCCGCATGGGGAAGGTGCCGTCGTGCGGGGAGCCGTTCTCGGAGGAGAGCATTTTGCCCAGTTCCGTAATCCGGGCGACGCGCGCATGCGCCAGAGCGCGGGCTATGGAACGCCTGTCCTGTGTGAAACCGCCAACGCCTACGGTCTGCACATAGCCGCGCATGGGCTCTATCAGACGGGCGACTTCCTGCACGGAAGAAGCGGTCTTCACATAAAGCACGCGGTGCAGGGGAGAAACGCGGAAGGCTTTGTCCTTCTCCGCTATTATGGTCCAGTGGGTGCGGGGGAAGGAGCTTTCAACCTTAGCCAGACCGAGCCCGGCATCAACCTTAGCCAGTTCGCGGGCGCGGGTTATCTCGACCTGCTCGTCGGAGGAGAGGGCGCCCTGCGGCAGGGTCTGCTGCATGGCCTCGAAAGCGAACGGGGCCAGCTCCATGAAAGCGTCAATCAGGGCGGCGGCCTTGCGGGAATCCGGCTCTATGAAATAAAGCGTGTGCGGCGAGGCGCAGGCCGACTGGTCCCACAGGCAGACGTCGCGCGCGACGCGCGCGGCCACCGCCGCCATGCCCTCCGCCCCCGCGTATTCCGCGGTTACCAGAGCCATGCTCATCTTGGGACCGAAGCCGGTCACATGGGTGGAGGAAGGGGCCAGCTTTTTGTAGGCCGAAACAGCATCTTCCCCGCCCCAGACGAAAATCACGTCGCTGCCTTCGGCGGCGGCGCGCTCAACTTCAACGGTGCCGCCTTTCCACTCAAGCACCGAGACGGAAGACGCCAGCGCGCCGCTCCTGTCCGCCGCCGCCAGCGCGCGGCAGAACAGCACGGCGAAAGAGGAGGCTCCGGTCGCCGTCTTGACCACGTTGACATTGCGCGTCAGCAGGCCGAGCAGCAGGGAATCTATTATGCCGAGGAACACGTTGCCCGCCCCGACGTGCAGGGCCACGCCTTTCGGGCAGGAGGTAATGAAGCCGTTATAGCCGGGGCGCATGACACAAGCGTCGGTTATGTAGGGCAGGAACAGTTCCAGGTCCATCCTGCGGCGCAGTTCACCCGCGTCGAGCAGCTGCGGGAGAATGTCCAGAGTGTCCTTTATCGTGCCCTCCGAAAAAGAGGAGTCGGCCCTAAGAAGCCGAAGGGCCTCGCGACGCCATTTGCTTTTTGGATTGGCGAACAGACGGCCGGTTTCCGCCAGAATATTTATCACATTTTCGGAAGACAGCGCGCGCACCTTTTCCGTCGCGGCGCGGGCGCGGGCGAAAATACCGCGCACTTCCTCCGCGCTCCAGGGTTTGGAACGCCGGACGGCCCTGCCGAACACCCAGGCGGTGGAAAGGGTTTTTCTCATAGCAGTGTCGACGCCGATATGGCGCACCCCTTTAATTTTTTGACCCCCGCGCGCCCGGCTATGTGCATGACGGGCCCGCTCAGGCCGCAGGAGCATTTCTCCTCCAGCCAGCCCATGTCGCTGGACAGCAGCGAGATGGAAGGGTAGCTTGTCAGGTAAGGCGTTATAAATTGCAGCAGCCCTGTCTGCCCGAAGGGCAGTGGTTCAAGCGTCGCCGGGTGGCGGACTATTATGCGCCCGTATATCGGCACATGGAATTTTCCAAGCGGGCAGTCTATATACGGCACGCCGTGCTCCACCATGCCGAAGAGGTCGCGCACCCGGCTTTCGTGCAGGCCGAGGCAGGAGGCAAGCTGCCGTCTCATGACGGTCTTGTCAACGGCGCGGTCCTGCTGGTCCTTCCAGCCGCCGCCGGTTATCACCCAGCTTTCCGGATGGAGGCGGGCATAACGGCCTCTGGTTTTTTTGAACTCCTCGCACAGCATCATGGCGTGGGCGGGGAACCCCACCAGCCGGACGGGGCGGCCGCTTTTTTCAAAACGCCCGAGTGTCTCTATCGCTGCGGGGATGTTGAAGAAAAAACCGTTTCTTGTCTTGTCCCACTCGAGCGCGTAATAAACCTTGCCGGGCAGGGTGAGACCGGTTATCAGTTCGTCGGTGAACGCGGTTCCGAGATTTTTGGCGACATGCGGGTCGTAGGTGAAGCAGAGATAGTCGCACGGCGCGGAGCGGTCCGCCAGGCCGAGCCCGTCGAACACCTGCCAGGCCATGCGCCTGACCCGCAGGAGGGAGGCCTCGTCCAGCACTATGCGGCTGCGCTGCCCGCTGGTTCCGCTGGAGGTAAGTTCCAGCCGGACCTTTTTCTCAGGCACGCTGACCAGGAAATCCCTCTCCTTGAAGGCCGCGACGAAAATGAAGGGCATCCGCGCGATGTCGGCGCCGGATTTAATGTCTTCCGGCTTGAAACCGGCGTTCTTCCACACGCCGCGAAAGGCGGGGCAGCCGGAGTAATGGGCCCGGGCCGCCTCGCGCATGGCGGCGCAGAACAGGGCGTCCGCCTCGCGCCCGTGGCTGAAGGCGGGGGCTTCAAGCAGACGGCCGATGTCTCCGCCGTAACGGACAAGCGGTTCGGCTATGGGTGAGGAAAGCTCTCTGGCTTTCACTTGCTCCCCTTGCGGAAAGCCGCTTCGACATAAAGTTCGCGCCAGAGCTTGAGATACTCCTGCAGGAAATCCCCGTAGGCGTGGGTGATGCTTACGTTTCTGAAATCCAGCATGTCGAAGGAACGTGAAAACACCACGTAATCCCAGCGCTTGTTTCCGGCCTTCATTATGGCGGGGAAATACGCGCTCGGCAGGAAGCGGGCGTTAAGCGCGCTCCACTGTAGTTCCGGGCTGTAGGCGTCCACCAGAAGCTCGATATAGCTGACGTTAATCTGGCGCAGGGCCTGGGCGACGCTCTGGAGCATGAGGGACGGGTCCTTCGAGTCGGTGCGCCCGCCGGTTATCATGCTGTACTTATCCTTCTCGCCGTAATGCAGGTAAATCTCGTGTTTCTGGTCGTGGGACACAAGCATCAGGTTGGGCGGATGGAAGGGAACGTAGCTGTTGGCGAATATGCCGCTGTTTCCCAGCTGGGCCGCGCGCGCCGCCACGAAACGCGGGGCGTTGATGACCTCGAAAGGTATGATGTCAGACCGCTTGACCGACGCGGCGGAAGCCTCTTTCTGGCGCTTTGATTCCTTGACCACTTTCGGCGCGCCGAGCTGAAACCCCTTTTCCTCGAGACCGCGCCGGGCCAGTTCGTAGAACGGCAGGACTTCCTCTATGATTTTCACCGGCGCGCGGCGGAGCTTCCAGGCCTCCTTGACGAAATAACCGGCGAGGCAGTGCGTCTCATGCTCGAAGACCTTGTGCGCGTTGGGAAATATGCCGAGGGGAATGAAGCCCAGGTTTTCCGTCATCTGCTGCGGCGCGGTCGTTATCGTGCGCGTGGTGGCGTAGACGGCGTCCACCAGGGACTCCTCTTTGGTGATTTTGTCCTGTATTATCTTCATCATGGTGTTGGCGAGGTTGTGCTTGCGGTAATCGCGCGACACCACCGCGCCCAGCGCCTTGGCCATGCGCTGAGGGCGGTCTATCTGGTAAAGAAGGCTGCCGATGATGCGGCCGTTATGCTCGCCCACCAGCCAGAAAAAATTGTCGTTCTCTATGGCCGCCTTCACCCGCTCGCGGTCATAGATAAGCGGCATGGAATAATTTGCGCCGTAGACTTCGCCGTATAGGACCTGTATGCGGCGGGCGTCCTCGGGGCGGGCGTTCCTGATGCGTATGTCCGACCCCTCCTCCCCGGTAGAAAGAAGAACTTCCACATGCCTAGTGCTCATAACACCCCCAAAGCCCGCGCTGCCCGGAAACTGAGGCCGGGCCCCGCCGGAGCCGGCAAGCGGCAGGCGGGTAATGCGGCCCGGACGGCGTGAGCTTTAATGTTGTCATTATATAATACGATAGCGCCCGCGGAAAGGAGAGCCGGCATCGCTCAGGCCATCAACGCCCACGCGCCGTTTGACAGAGGGGGGGAAGGATTGTTAGTTTTACTAATATGTCGAAATACCGCCTATTCCCCGCAGCGGCGCTTGCCGCCGCGCTCAGCGTTCCGGCCATGGCCGCGAAGGATTATACCTCCGTCGACGACGGTCAGCTCATGCCTGTTCCCGACGCGCACGCAACGCTGAAGGAAGCGCCGCGCGAGAAGAAACGCGGCGGGGAAACACCCGCCTTCTCCATCCCGGAGGGGGCGAGCATAGAGGACATAGCCAACCGTTTGCGCACCGACATGATGTTCGCCGGAAAACTGGCGGACCAGCTGCTTGAAACCGGCGAGTACGGGAAACTCATCCCCGTGGACCCGGAGGACGACCGCGCGGCGCTGCGCTCGCGGCTGATTTTCTGGGAAAGGGCGAACGCGGAAACGGCGGCCCGCCTCTGGCGCGACGCGGCGGAGGACACCAACGGGGACGGACAGCTCGGCCCGGACGAAATTAAACTCAAGACGCTCAAGTTCGGCCTTAGCACAAAGCTGGTCAACCTTCTCAAGGAAGCGAAGGACAACGCGGCCTCCGGCAGACAGGCGGAAGACCTTGCCTATACGGCGGACCGGCTCTTCTCCGGCGAAAAGGGCTACGACGCGAAGATGTACGCGGGCTCATCCGGCGGGGTGTACGCCGGCGGCGGTGGCGGTACGCGCAGGACGGCGGCGTCCATATTGGCGCCTTTCCCTTTCAAGCTGGACTCCGCCGGCGCGGCGAAGGAGGACCGGTTCCTCTCCTCCTGCCTCGGCGATATGCAGAAGGAATTCACATACGACAAGGCCCGCGCGGCCAAACACCTGGCGGGCACCCCGAAAACCCTCAAGGAACTGGCGGACAACCCGCAGGAACTCGAAAAGGCGCTCAATACGCGGATAGGGGACAAAACGGTGGCCCAGCTTTTGAGCGCGGATTTCGGCGAGAGGGAAAAGCTCATAGCCTCCGCAACCGACAGATACAGAAGTTTCGCCGCCTTCATGAGCCGCTTCGTCAACCGCAACGACCTCCAGGAAACGGAAAGCAGCCTGCTGGAAAAACTCCGCAAGAACTTGCGCGGGGACTTCGCGAAGCTTTACATACTCGCCCGCGCCTTCGACGTGAAGCTGGCCTCCGACGGCATTACCGCCCCTTTCCGGAACGGCGCGGTCTTCGAGGGCTTCAGCGTGCAGTTCATGAAGGACTACATTCGCTCGGCCGGCCTGCTGAAGAGAGAGGCCGCGGCCCTCAACGCCGCCTACGCGGCCATCTACAGGGACATGGACAACCTGCCGCTGAACGAGGCCTACAAACGCCTTCAGCGGCTGGACGCAGTACAGGCGCGTCTCAAGACCCTTTCCCTGCTAATGGCAAGGCTGCCGGAACTGCACGCCGCCGCGTCCGCGACAGGCTCGCCCTCTTTCCTTGAAAGGGCCATACTCCCGCTCGCGGTAAAGCGCTATCCCGACACGGAATACACCACGGCGGTCCGCTCCCTTACCGTATACAAGAAAGCCATACGGGAAAGCATACGCCTTCTGTCCGAAGGACAGTTCGACCGGACGCTGACGATGCTCTCGTCGGCACGGGAAGACGGCAACGCCCTGGCCGCGTTCGCCGAGCTGGACAGGCAGACCCGCTACAGCGTGTCCGTAATCATGACCCCGCGCGAAAAATTCAGCTTCATGCAGATGCTGTTCATAGAGGGCCCGTTCTACCGCCCGATAACCCCGCTCATGAAAATGGCTCTCGGAACTCCATCCAGACCGCGCCTTCCCTTCACTAAAAAGCATTGAATCCCTTTGTAGTATAATAATGTCAGTATCGCTCGTCGCCGATGAAACCGCCCGCGCCGCGGGCGCGTAGTCATATCAGGCGACGGCTTATGTTTTTGAACGCCGGAAAGATTTAAAGCGCGAACGCGCGCCCGTCTACATACGAGGAGAAAATGGAAACCCGCTTATTCTGCATCGGCCTTGGCATGCTGGCATACGCACTGGCCACGAAACAACTCAAAAAAAACAATTACTTCGCTTCGCGCCGCACCTTCGCGGCGCTCTGGCACGCGCTCTTCACGGCGGGTTCCGCTTTTGTTCTCCTTCTGGTCGTTTCCGTCAGCATGGACACAGGCAATATCGCCCCCGGCGCAGAGCGCATGACCCCCGGGCAGAAGACCACCTGGATTGTCATTCTAGCGGCGGCCGCCCTGTGGGGCTTTTTCCGCGCAAGGCGCAACCCCTCCGCGGCCTGGGAACAGACAGTAAAGGAGGACCTTGAGTGGGCCGAAACCACATATAGCGCGGTTTTTCTGGCCGCAGTGGTAATGTACCTTTTCATACAGGCCTTCAAGATACCCTCAGGCTCCATGCGCATGACCTTCGTCGAGGGAGACCACCTCTTCGTCAACAAGTTCGTCTACGGCGTGAGGATACCCTTCACCTCCACCAGAGTGCTGCCCCTCAAGCAGATTCACCGGGGGGACGTCATAGTGTTCCGCTTCCCGTCTGATAACCCGTCCGAGCTCCAGTGCGGCGGCGTGCAGTACGGCAAGGACTTCATCAAGCGCGTTGTCGGCATACCGGGCGACACGGTGGAGATGAAGGAAGGAACGCTCTTCGTTAACGGCAAGAGCGGCGAGGAAACCTACGCACAGTACACCGCCCCCGGCCGCATACCGCCGGCCCCGCTCGGGGACAAGGCGACCTTCCAGAAGACATGGGAGGAGCGCAATTCCGGCCGCACCTTCGGCGAGTCGCTGCGCGATAATTTCGGACCGGTAACAGTGCCGGCCGGCTCATATTTCGCGATGGGAGACAACCGGGACCACTCCTGCGATTCCCGCTTCTGGGGACCGGTTCCCATGACTAACATCAAAGGCCGGGCATGGTTCACCTACTGGCCGCCTTCCCACATGAAGGCAACCTACTAAGCGCAGCAGATAACCCAAAAGGGTTACATCCACAGAATACAGCACAAGGGGGTAGAAATGAAAATCTTCAATCTGGCAGCGCTGACCGCCGCGCTGACGCTGACACTTGGCACGGCGGCTTACTGCGCAGACCAAACCGCCCCGCAGAATACCCCAAGAATTCTCACGGCGAGATTCTCGGGCGTCATAAGCCCGGTTTCCGCGGAATATCTCTCACAGGCGGTTAAAAAAGCCAACTCCGACAGTTACGATATTCTTATACTCCGTCTGGATACCCCGGGCGGGCTGGACCTCGCCATGAGGGAGATAATCAAGGAGATAATGGCCTCCAAAGTACCGGTGGTCACATATGTCCATCCCCAGGGAGGGAGAGCGGCCTCGGCCGGAGTATTCATAGCGATGGCCTCGCACATAGTCGCAATGGCTCCCGGAACCAACATAGGCGCGGCACACCCCGTGATGCTTGGAGCCACCGGAAGCGGCGGAGAAAAGGGGGGTGGCAAAAACACCATGGAAGCAAAGGTGCTGAATGATGCCTCGGCCTACATGAAGTCAATCACACAGGAAAGAGGCCGGAACGTGGACTGGGCCATACAGGCCGTCACCAAGAGTGATTCCATATCCGCGGAGGAAGCCCTCAAACTGAAAGTGACGGATATAATCGCAACCGACACCAATGACTTGATTGCCAAACTGGAAGGCAGGGAAATACCCAGATTCGGCAAATTGCGCACAACAGGCGCAAGCCTTACCGAATTCCCCATGACCAGAAGGCAGCAATTCCTTGCCGCCATCTCGGACCCCAATGTAGCCATGATACTTATGAGCCTTGGCGCGGCGGGACTTTTCATAGAGCTTTACAATCCCGGCCTGATATTACCCGGCGTCGTGGGAGCCGTCTCGCTGGTCATGGCTTTCTACTCCCTCCAGACCCTTTCGGCAAACATGGCGGGAGCCATGCTTATACTTTTAGGCATAATTTTCCTCATAGCGGAAATACATGTAGTTTCCTACGGCCTGCTTGCCATAGCGGGCATAGGCACACTCTTATTGGGGGCAACAATGCTCTTCAAAACACAGGCATCACTGGGACTAAGCATATCAAACGCAACAATGTTTACAACAATAGGGACATTGGTCCTCGTCATACTGGCAGTAGGCTTCATCGCACTCAAGGCGCAGTTCAGAAAGGTATCAGCCGGAGCCGAAACCCTGATAGGCAAAAAGGGTCTTATTAAGAAAACCCTTGAGCCCAAAGGCCTCATATTAATTGATGGGGAGCTGTGGGACGCGGTAGCGGAAGGAGAAGCCCCAAAGGCCGGAGAAATGGCGGAAATAGTGGCAAGAGAAGGGTTTACTCTGAAAGTCAAGAAAGCAGCCTAGAAGATAGCCACTGATTTTACCTTAACCAAAAAGCGCCACATTTGTGGCGCTTTTTCGTTTAGTAAGAACATATGCCGCAAGTCCCATCCACACAACCAAGAACCTGCCCAAAACCTCTCCTTAGCAAAAAACGAGGGAGTTTGCCTCTTGGTGAAGCGACCTCCAAAGTAAGAGTATGTAAAAAGAAGAACAAGAAGACAAAGACCAAACGTGCGGCTTGCAGCAGAGCATATAAGCTCTAGGCAGGCCCCAAAAGACAAATTCATCAAAGAGAAGCAGCAGAACTCTCCCAAACCCGCCAACCACGAAAGTTTTCACGTGAAAACAAATCTGCCACACAATCAGCCAAAATCAAAAGACACAAAGAACACCAGGAAAGCTTGTGTCGAGGCAAAATTTGCTGTTTTCACGTGAAAACTGTATACTGTCCGCATAGCCCAGGATCCACCAACGGACCCACGGGCAAGGTTGACAAATGGGCGAAATAATAGCCATAGCGAATCAAAAGGGCGGCGTGGGCAAGACCACAACCGCCATAAACCTGGCATACGCGCTTTCCTGCATGAATCAGGAAGTGCTTGTCATCGACCTCGACCCCCAAGGCAACGCCACATCCGGCCTCGGGGTTGCTCTTGAGGACGGGAACAAAACCGTTTACGACATTCTCCTCGGGCAGACAGAAGCGGCAAAAGCGGTAAAACCGACCGCCGCTGAAATGCTCGACCTCATTCCCGCCTCCCACGATCTGGCCGGCGCGGAAGTCGAGCTGGTAAACGTGGAGAAAAGGGAAAGCGCATTGAAAGAAGCGCTGGCGCCTATTAAGGATATGTATCGTTTTATCTTTATAGACTGCCCGCCCTCTCTAGGCCTGCTTACAATAAACGCTCTCGTCGCGGCCGATTCCGTGGTCACCCCCGTCCAGTGCGAATATTACGCAATGGAAGGACTGGCCTACTTTACCGACACATTCGGCAGGGTCAAACAATTCCTAAACCCGAAGCTCAAAGTGGACGGCGGCATACTTACCATGTATGACGCGAGAATTTCGCTCTCCAATCAGGTAAAGGACGAAGTCACGAAGTTTTACGGCGGGAAAGCATACAAAAACGCCGTGCCGCGCAACGTCCGTCTGGCGGAAGCGCCCAGCTTCGGACAACCGATATTCGTCTACGATCCGGCATGCCGCGGCGCTCAGGCCTATTTCGACCTGGGGGTGGAGTTCCTGGCCCGGCGAGGGGCGGACCCCCGCCAATACGAGGGCTTCAAGCCTTACGCCCTTGCGGAAAGCCCCGATTACGACATGGGAGACTAAACATCATGCGCCAAGCACTCGGAAAGGGCCTAGACGCCCTGATAAAACAAACCAAAGAAACCAGCTCTAAACTGCCACCCAACGCGGTGCAGAAAATTTCCGTCGCACGCGTCCATCCCAACCGGCATCAGCCGCGCAGAGCTTTCGATGAAGACAGTCTCCGCGAACTGGGCCAGTCAATAAAGCAGCATGGCCTTGCCCAACCAATACTTGTCGCGCTCGACGCGCATACAGGGGAATATGAACTGATAGCGGGGGAAAGACGGCTACGGGCCTCGCAACTGGCCGGACTGACTGAAATAGACGCCATAGTGCGCCCCATGCCGGAGCAGGAGCAGATGCTGGCCCTCGCCCTGATTGAAAACATACAGCGAGAAGACCTCAACCCCATAGACACCGCCGTCGCCTACGGCAAGCTCATGGACCAGCACAATATCGCGCAAAAAGACCTCGCGCGGTACTGCGGCAAATCCCCTTCGGCCATATCCAACACGCTCCGCCTGCTGGAACTGGACGCGGAGATACAGAAAGCCCTCCAGAACAACGCGATAACAGAAGGCCACGCCCGGGCCATACTCACAGTCCCCGATAAAGACGCCCGGCTGAGGCTTTACCACGCCATAATGGAGAACAAGGCCTCTGTCCGCCAGACGGAAGACCTGGCGAGGAGCATCGCCGGCGGGGGAAGCGCAAAAAATGCGCCGAAGAAAGCGGCGGACAAGAGCGCGGATGTAAAAGCTTTCGAGGATTCGCTGGCACAGAAGCTTGGGACCAAAGTTGAACTCAAGCCCGGCGCAAGAGGACAGGCCGGACAGCTTATCATACATTACCATTCCTTCGATGAGCTGGACAGACTGGCCGAAAAACTCGGCCACAGGAGCTGACATGCCCATCAAAAAGGCGGCTTTTTCGGCCCTGGCGGGACTGGCGCTGCTGTCCGCCGGAGCGCAGGCACAAAAGGAAGAGCAGATTCCTCTCCCGGAAGAGCAGGGCGAAGCCAAAATGGAAGTGGCGGTAGACACCTCGGCGGCGGCAGTACCGGCGGCGCCGAAGTTCACGCCAGTTTACCTTTCCAACTCCCCCGACCTCAACGCCTATTATATGTACGCGGACGGAGGAATGGACGCCAACTGGTTTGTGGGCTACTCCAACTGCTGGATGGTAAAGCTGCCCGCCGCACCGGTAGGACGGTTCTCGAAAGCATTCATAGGAGCCAGGCTGGGACGCTCTAAAAGCACCCCAAAACCGGACAAGCCGTGGGAACTTTCCCCAATACAAGGAAAGATATTCATGGCCCTGTCCCAATCGCTGGCTTTCACCTCCCAGCAGACATATTTTCTGGTAGAAAACAGCGACATACCACGAGAACCCACCCCAAAAGATTCGCTGGAAGGGGTGGGGGCGGCGCAGTGGTTCTGGGCCGAAGTGCCTGTATCCTCAATAGCAAGCGACAAACCCAACTATCTGGCCCTCTGGTCCAATTCAGAAGCTCTTTCCTCGGCATCAAACTCTCCCATTGTAGCCGGAGGGGAAATGCGCGGAGTCGCGGAACAAAGGGTATGGGTAAACAGCACCCTCAAGGGCACTCCCCCCAGGGAAAGCGACAGCTCGCCGGGAACAAGCATCTCCAGCATGTCGCCCGCAATGGTAATAAAACTGGTTCCGGTCAACGAGGCCAGAGTCATAGTGCGGGCACTCACCCTGACGCCCTCGGACATGGGGCCTGTAGCGGCTTTCAGCGCCATAGGACAGGACATAAGCGCTGCCTGGCTGGAAATATCGCCCGACAGGTTCACCTGGAGCCGCATTTCCCGCATATTCACCGCGCCGCCATATAGCATGACGTTCACCAAAGCCATGCTACCGACGGAGGACACCTACTTCATCCGGGCCGTGGCGCAGGACAACCTCAGCAATACGGGATACAGCAAGGAACTGACAATCAGCCGCAAGGATATTCCTTAAAAAGAGGCCGGAAACAGGGGAAGTTTCTAGCCGCAGCAGTTTGAATAATAGTTGCCTGATTTTGCGCCATTTTTCCGGCCAAAAATCAGGCAACTTTTTTGCCGGAATTCATTGCCGCAATGTTACAATCCCGGCCATTTTCCTTTCATGGTGTTTTTGCGCGGGCGGTTTGCGTTTCCGCACAAAAATATGACCGGGCACTTTCCGCCGAAGCCCGATTTTCCTGAATTTTTCCAACGCGGCGGAAATTTTCAGTCCGCGAATCCGACCGGCTAAATATCCGGAACAAAAATGTTGACAATTTGTCCACATTATTACCGAAAAGCAACAAGTTCAGGCGCGAACTTAAAAGGAGAATCAGAAGCCGAAGCGGATTTTAAGCAGGGTCCAGAGAGCGATAACGCCGTCGCGCGGACGGATTTTCTTGCCCTGCTCCATGCTGCGCGGATGATAGGAAATGGGGACTTCGACTATCCTGATGCCCCGCCGGAGGACGAGAGCGGTGACTTCGGGACAGAATTCAAAGCCCGTGCAGCGCAGCGGGAGGGATTTCAGCAGGGAAGCCCGGAAAACCTTGTAGCAGGTGGGCTCGTCGGTGATCGAGGAGCCGAAAAGCAGATTGGTCCAGAAAGAGAGTAAACGCCCCCCGCTGTGAAACAGCCAGGAGTGGCGGGGGTTGTTTTTATTCAGAATGCGCGAGCCGTACACCACGTCTGCCCCGCCGGAAGCTATCGGCCCGACAAGGGAGGGGTATTCGGCGGGGTCATATTCGAGGTCGGCGTCCTGAATGAGAATGATATCGCCAGTGGCGGCGGCTATGCCGGTGCGCACGGCGCCGCCCTTGCCCAGATTGCGCCCGTGTCTTATATACACCAGCCCGGGGAAAGCAAGGGACCTGGCGGCGGCTTCGGTCCCGTCGGAAGAGCCGTCGTCCACTATTATCACCTCAAGCTCCAGCGAGGGATTGCGCGCATAGACGGCTTTCACGCATTCGGCCAGCGTGGTCTCCTCGTTGTAAGCCGGAATCAGGACTGATATCCTCATAATAATATTTCGAAAATAAATGATAACATATAAGCGCGGCGAGCGCAGTCACTATTTATATAGCCGGCGGAGAGCACCATGAGCGAAAACTGTCCCGTTAAAGTGGGGGAAACGGTACCCGATTTCGAGCTGGAAACGTTTGAACCCGGAACACTGACATTCGGCAGGGTTTCCCTTGACGAAATGATGAAAAAGGGGAAATGGACCGTGCTGGTTTTTTATCCCGCCGACTACTCCTTCGTCTGCCCCACCGAACTGGCAGACCTGGCCGCCCTGCAGGAAGAGATAGCAGCCGCCGGGGCGGAAATAATATCGGTTTCCACGGACACAAAATTCGTCCACCTGGCGTGGCAGAGGGAAGAGCGCCTTCTCAAGGACGTCAAATACCGCATGGCCTCGGACCCGTCCGGCAGGGTATGCCGCATCTTCGGCGTTTACGATTCAAAAAGCGGGCTCGCCCTGCGGGGTACATTCATCGTCAGCCCGGAAGGCATACTCTCCGCATCCGAAGTGAACTATTATAACGCGGGCCGCAACGCGGCCGAACTGCTGCGAAAAATCAGGGCGAACGTCTATCTGGCGGAACATTCCGAAGAAGCCTGCCCCGCCAACTGGCAGCCGGGAGGGAAAACCCTCTCCCCCGGAACGACGCTCGTCGGCAGAGTGGGGGATTCCCTGAAAGGACAGTGAAGGGGAAACTCAAATGGCCAAGATTCTCGCGATAGACGACGACCCCACCATAATCGAACTTTACAACGAGCTGCTCCGCAGCGGCGGCTACACCGTGGACACCGCGGACGACCCGGTCACGGCAGTCACGAAATTCAGGACTTTCGACCCCAACCTCATAATCTGCGACTGGGACATGCCGTCCGGCGGAGGGAAGACCTTCTTCCAGAGCCTGCGCGCCGTCATGTCCAAGGGCGTTCCGGTCATATTCATAACGGGACGCGAGGCCGACGACCTCGGCTCCACGCTCAAATTCAGCAAGGTCGCATACATCAAAAAACCCTTCAACAAGGACATCCTCTTCGGCAAGATTGACGAATTCCTCGGCTCGCCCAAGGCTGCCGCCATCGAACCAGAGATAATGACTCTCCCTACGGTGGATTTCAAGGGAATGAGAGTGCTGGTGATAGACCACATGCCGGAAGAGGCCGATTTCATACAGCGCATGCTCATAGACGAGGGCTGCGAAACGGTGGCCTCCCCCGACGCTCCGGCGGGTGCCACCACGCTGGGACTGTACAAGCCGCGCGTCGTGTTCTGCAACTGGGACATGCCGGCAAAAACGGCCCTCAAGTTCATCGAGACGCTCCGCAATACGATGCACGACTCCACGCCGGTCATTTTCATATCAGAAAAGGACCGGGCCGCCATGCCGGAGGCGTTCCTCGTAAAGAACACCGGCTATCTCAAGCGGCCTTTCACCAAACAGGAAGCCCTGTCCGGCATGACCAAGATTCTGTCGGAAAAAATTCTCGCGGACGCGAAACCCGCAGGAGAGCAAAAGACTCCGGCCAAGGAAGCGGAATCCTGGGCAACCAATCAGATTGACGTAGGAATACCTGACAAACCCGCCGAGGCCCCCGGCCCCGCGCCACAGGCTCAGACCATGCCCCCGGCAACCCCGGCGCCCCGGATTCAACCCACTCAAGTCCGGATGCCGCCACAGACTGCCGCTCAACAGCCCCGCCCGACGCTTGCGCCGCAGGCTCAACCGGCACAACAGGCCAAAGCCCCGGTTCCACAGCCATCAGCCATGTCGTCCAAAATGCCGGCACAGGCAACGCCGAGGCCCCAGGTTCAGCTGCCAAGGGTTCAGACGGCACAACAACCGCAAAGGCCCGCGTCGCCCATGCCGGTCCAGCGCGCGGGAGCATTACCGCCTCAGACCCCGGCAAAGCCCGTCATACCGAACACGGCGGCGCCACAGCAAAGGACTCTACCCGCACAACCGCAACCCGGTCAGCCAGTCCGTCCCCTTCCGGCGGGTCCCGCGCCAAAACTTCCGACTGCCCCTGGGATGATTCAGCGCCCGGCGGTTCCCCAACGTCCGGCTATTATGCCGCAACAGCCTCAAATGCGCCCGGCCGCGCCAGGACAGCCAGTCATGCGCCAGCCGGCCGCGCCGCAACCGCCCGCGCAAAGACCGCCAGCCGCAAGGCCCGGCGTTCCTCCACTGCCCGCGCAACGCCCGGCGGGAACCGTACCGATACAACCCGGGACACCGCGCCCGGCAATGCCGCAGAGGCCTGCTCCGGCTGCCCCTTCCATAGCGGGAACGCCGCAGGGACAGCCTGTCCGCCTGCCGCAGCAGCCGCTTCCCGCGAACAATCCTCTCGTCACCGGACACAGGCCGCCGCTCGCCACCTCGCCGCGCAGGGCCACACCCAAACGCCAGCCCGCCCCCGCGCCCCGTCAAGCCCCGGCGGCGAACACGCCGCAGGCACAGCCTCCCGCCGGCAACCCGGCCCCGCAGAAAGGCGCCGTGGAGAAACTGTTCGGCGGGCTGTTCGGTAAGAAGAAATAATCCGAGCTAAATTCTCAAACAAAAAGCCCCCCGGTTTTCACCCGGGGGGCTTTTCAATCCGAAAATGTCTATTTAGAAGCCAGATAGCCCATCAGACGGTATATCAGCTTCGCGGCGTTGAATTCCGTAAGCACCGAGCCCTTCATCGGGCAGACTTCCACCACGTCCACACCCACGACATTCTTTTCGCGGCAGACGGCGCGAAACAAATCCAGCGCGTCATACCACGAGAATCCCCCGGGCTGGGGAGTGCCGGTGGCGGGCATCACGGAAGGGTCAAAGCCGTCCACGTCTATGGTAAGGTAAACGTCTTTCCCGAGGGACCGGAGGACGTCGCGCACAAGCTTCCGGTTGTCCCTGCTGGCGTGGGCGGGGAAGGTCTTGACCCTGCCGGAATTGACGAAATCCTTCTCCTCGCCGCCTATGCTGCGTATGCCCACCTGCACTACGGGACAAACGCGCGAGACGGGATACATGGCGCAGGCGTGGTTACGCGTGCTGCCCTCGTATTCAGGCCTCAGATCGGCGTGCGCGTCGAAATGGAGCACGCTGAGCTTCGGATGCTTTTTGAGGAAGGGAGGGATGAGCGCCTGGGAAATGGAATGCTCCCCTCCAATGAAAAACGGTATCGGCTTCGCGGCGGCGGCGCTTTCGGCGGCGGCCTGAATCTTTTCGAAGGCGGCGCTTTCGGAACCCCTGCAGTCCACCGCCTTCGCGGTGTGTATGCCGAGCAGCCAGGTCTCCTCGCCCGTCTCCTCGTCCCAAAGCTCCACCTGGGATGAAGCCTCCACCACGGCGGCGGGGCCCTTGCCCGTTCCCTTTACGTAGGAAGTGGTCTTCTCGTAGGGGACGGGGATTACGGAAAAACGGGCGCTGGAGAGCGAGCTGAGCTCGCTCTCCAGTCCCATGAACTTGGTTGTGTCTATTGTGTCGCTCACGGCGGGATCAGGCCACGAAGACGGCGGCGGCCACCACGGTGGTCCACACGCCCTCGGTGCAGATTGCGGACTGGGTGATGTTGGCCGTTTTAACTATCTTGCCGCTCATCTCCCACATCTCCTCTTTCTGGTCCCAGGTGGAGTTCACGTCGAACTGCACGCCCTGGATGGTCGCGAGCATCAGCGCGGCGAGGTCTTCGGCGTAATCGCCGCTCTGCTCGTCCGTCTCGCCGAAGCTGTGGTGCTCGGATATGTAGCCGTGCATGCTCTTGTCCTTGGGAAGGGCAAGGCCGACCGAGGCCGCTATAAGGCGCCTGTTTTCGTTTGAAGTATTCCGGCTTATCACCAGGTGCAGTATCTGCCCGCTTTTGAGCTCTTCAAGTCCCTTGTGGACCGGCACGATTTTGCAGCTGGGAGGGAATATGCTCGAAACGGGCACGAGGTTGAAGCGGGCGATTTTCGCATCGCGCAGCGCTTCTTCGAAGCTTGCCAGCTTCTCCTTGTGCCGTCCGAGGCCTTTGGTAAGGAACATCCGTTTTGGAACGAAGGCATCTGCCATAGTATTTATAATTTATACAAAATACCATCAGCCTTGCAATAACTTTTTTCCCGTCGGGGAAATACGGGCTTAAACCAGGAGGCTGAAAACTTCCGCGCAGTTCGCCATCGCCGAAGCGGCCAGCTCCCCCGGCGGAATGCCGCAGTGGGAGGAGAAGGCGGCGCATATTTCGGGGATTCTGGAAGGCTCGTTGCGCCGTCCGCGGCAGGACTGCGGCGGCAGATAGGGGCAGTCCGTCTCAAACACCACGCGCGCGCGGTGGCGGGCCGCCGTTTCGCGCAGGGCGGAATTTTTCGGATAAGTGATGCTGCCGTTCACCCCGAGCAGCAGCCCGAGGGAGGCGGCGCTTTCGGCGTCCTCCGCCGTGCCGGAGAAGCAGTGCAGTATCCCGGTCAGGCGCCTTCCGGCGGGCGGCTTCCACCCGGAGCGCAGGCAGGAGAAAAGGTCCGCGTACGCGTCGTGGGGATGGCCGGGATTCCGCGCGCCGCGGCAATGCAGGACTATCGGGCGGCCGCAGCCGGAAGCCAGCCCTAGCATCCCGGCGAAAACCTCCAGCTGCCTTTCCCGCGGGACGTCGTCCCACGCGTAATCGAGACCTATCTCGCCCAGCCCGACGGCAAGAGGATTGTTCAGCATGTCGGCCAGTTCCGCGAGGGCCGCGGGAGAATATTCCGCGCAGTCCTCCGGATGGATGCCGAGGCAGACGCGCATGATATCCCTGTGGCGCGCGGCGAACAGCAGGGCGGCCTCCCAGTCGGCGCGGCGGCAGGCGGTCTCGACCAGCAGGCCGAGGCCGGCAGAACGGGCCCGCTCGACAGCGGCCTCGCGGTCTCCGTCGAAGGCTGAATCCAGAAGATGGCAATGGCTGTCTCCGTAAACGGGGGGAGAGCCGGTCCGGGAGGGTATCATGTACACTAAAATATAGCATACCTTGACGCCGGGCTGGAAACGCACGGGGCTTTTGTGGTGTAATAATATTAATGAACTTTGGAAAACTCAAAAAATTCGCCAAGGAAAAAGGCTGGCCCGCGTACAGAGCCGGACAGCTGCACAAGGCCGTGTACGGCCAGTGCGTTTCCGACTGGCGCGAAGCCTCCGCGCTCCCCCTGGACCTCAGGGCGGAGCTTTCCGACAATTTCCCCATTCTGTCGTTCGAAGTCAAAAAGATTCTCGTCTCCAAGGACGGGCAGGCGCGCAAGGCGCTCCTGATTCTGAAGGACAAGGCCCGCATAGAAACCGTCCTGATAAGCCCGCTCAGCGGGCACTGGAGCGCATGCCTCTCGGTGCAGGCCGGCTGCCCGCTTTCCTGCTCCTTCTGCGCCACGGGCAAGCTCGGCTTCAAGCGCAACCTCACGGTTGAGGAGATAACCGACCAGGCCCTTTTCTGGACCCAGCAGATAAAGAAGGCCAACATGGCCGACAGGCTCTCCAGCATAGTATTCATGGGCATGGGCGAGCCGTTCCTCAACTACTCCGCCGTAAAGCTGGCGGTAAAGGAAATATCGGACAAGGACACGCTCAACATAGGAAGCAGGCACATCTCCATTTCCACGGCGGGCGTCGCCCCCGGCATACGCACCCTGGCAGACGACATGCCGCAGGTCAACCTGGCCCTCTCCCTCCACAGCGCCGACCCGCTGCAGCGGGAGGAATTCATGCCCATAACCCGCAAGTACGGGCTCGAGGAGCTGGCCGACGCGCTGAACGAATATCTCGAAAAAACGAAGCGGCAGGTTTTCATCGAATACGCCGTCATGCCGGGCGTGAACGACACGCGCAAGCATGTCCGCATGCTGCTCGAATGGCTTCGCACCATCGAACACGGATACCTGCTCACGGTCAACCTCATACCGTGCAACCAGGCCGGCGACGCGAAGGCCGCCGAGGACGAGGAAGCCGCGCAGACCTTCCAGGGCGCGCTGCTTGCCGCCGGCATAAAGGCCTGCGTGCGCAAAAGCCTGGGCCGGGACATCATGGCCGCCTGCGGACAGCTTGCCGCCCGCAAGGACTGAACCGATTTTCGCGCCGCCACACGCGGCGCGGAGGATTATATGAAAAGACGAGAACTTATCAAGAACCTTATGGATATGGGCTGCACGCTCGTGCGCGAGGGCGGTAAATATTCCGTTTTCCTCAATCCCGCCACGGGCAAGGAAACCCCCGTCACCCGCCACAACGAAATAGCGGACTTCACGGTCCGCAAAATCTACCGCGACCTGGGCCTCGAACCGCCCAAGCAATAAAGATGAAATTACTGCCCGCAGCCCTGCTGCTCTGCCCCCTGGCATTTTGCGCCTGCGCAACGACTTCCGGCGGCCGCCCCTCCGGGGGAACGGACTGGATAGCCATAGCGCCCGCGTTCGAGCCGGCCAAGACCAAAACCGTCCCGTCGTTCTCCAGCGGGATGGAGGTGGGCAGGCCCTACCTCAGCATAGGACTGCTGCACAGCCCGCCGTTCAATCCGAACGACAGGCGCGCCGAGGAAAAATACACCGAGGATTTCAGGAGGGTCGCCGCCCAGTACGGCGCGGACGCGGTCATAGCCGCGTCGCAGGTGGCTCCCGAAGTGGACGACCCGTTCACCCCGCTCGGGCAGAAAAAGGAACCGCAGGCCAACCTTTCAGGAGTAGCCATCAAGTATGTGGAAAACATCACCCCCGAACAGAAACGCCGCCTCGAAAACTGGGACCGCGCGAATAACCGTTGGTGAAAGCCGCCGCGCGGCCGAACGCTTTACCGGCGTGGCCGTGGTGGTGGACGTGCTGCGATGCTCCACCACTCTGTGCGCCCTGCTGGCATGCGGAAAAAAAGACGTCCGCGTCTACGCCGACAAGGCCGCCGCGGTGGAAGCGCGCCTCGCCCGCCCGGAAACCGAGTTCTTCTCCGAGCTGGAATATCCTCCAGGTTTCGAGAAATTCGACAACTCCCCCTGGCAGGCCCTGCACTCCGACCCCGGCAAGCCCGCCATCAGCATAACCGGCGCGGGAACGCAGGCAATGCTGGGCTGCACTTCCGCCAAAAGAATACTGGCCGGCTGTTTCGCCAACATCCCTTACATCGCGCCCTACCTGCGAGGACTCGAGGACGAAGTCATGATAGTCCCGGCCTGCCTGTTCTTCCATTATCATATAGAGGACGTCGTGTGCGCCCACGCCATAGCCGACGCGGCGGACGGCAGGGACACGGCGGACAAAGCCATAGCGCGGTTGCTGAAAAACGGTCGGGCCGACGAATTTCTTGAAGCGCGCAAGGCCACCGGGGAAAAGGATGTCGCCCTGGCCCTTAAGGTTGGAACGCTTAAGGCCATCCCCGAAATCAGCCTGCGCGGGAAATACGGGCAGGTAACCAACGCCCTCCCATCCGCACCGAAGCCCTGAGACCGGGGCCCTTTTCCTTACTATAATAATCTAGCCGCAGACAGACCCGCCCCCGCAAAGGGAGGCGGGAAGGGGAATTTTATGGATGAAACCGTCTATGTGGACTGCCCGCACTGCAATGCCCGCCTTGAAGTGGACAGGAAAACCGGCAAAGTCGTGAAGAGCTGGGAAAAGGTGGAGAAGAAGGAAGGAACCGATTTTTTCGCCGAGTCGCTTAAAAAACAAAAGGAGGAGAAGGCCCGTCTGAACAAATACTTTACCGCCGCGCCGGACTCGCTCAAGCAAAAGAAGAAAGAGCTGCAGGACAAATTCGAGGCTGAGAAAAAGCGGATTCACGACGAAGGGGATACGGAACGCCCTATAAACCCGATGGACCTGGACTGATGACCGCGGCAGGCTGCAATAAAACCGCCCCCGCGCGCGTTATTATGGTGGGAATTGTTCTATGACAGACGCTGAGCTGCTCGCTGCCTACCGCGATGGGGATGAAGACGCTTTCGCCGTCATAGTGACGCGCCACAAAGCGCCGCTCTTTTCCTTCATCCTCGGGATGGTGCAGGACGAGGGCGCCGCGGCGGACATCTTCCAGGAAACCTTCCTGCGGGTGATAAAAAACATCTCCCGCTACGAAGAAAGGGGAATGTTCAGGGCCTGGCTTTTCTCCACGGCGCGCAACCTGGCGATGGACCACTTCCGGAGGGAAGGGCGGGGAACAATCTCGCTGGACGCCCCGGTGGACGAGGAAGAAAGCGGCGCGACAATGGCCGACTCCATAGCGGCGCCTGCGGCCCACGGCCCGGAACCGTCGCTGGAAGCGAAGGAAGACAGGGAAATGGTCCTCCGCGCCATAGCGAAACTCCCGGCCGAAATGAGGGAAGTCCTCCTGATGAGGGAATACTCGGGAATGTCCTTCAAGGAAATAGCGGCAGCCCTGGACATACCCATAGGAACGGCACTTGCCCGCATGTCGCGGGCAGTGGCAAGACTGAGGAAAGATTTATGCACACCGCAAAACACGAAGAGGAGCTGATCCTCTATTCATACGGAGAGCTGGAAGGCGACGAACTCAAAGCCTTCGAAGCCCATCTGGCTTCGTGTCCGGACTGCTCCGGGAAACTGGCGACGCTCCGCGCCGCCGGAACGGCGCTGAAAGACGCCCAGGTGAATCCCCCGCGGTGGATTGTGGAGAACGTGGAACGCGAGGCCGCCGGAAAGTTCCGCTTTACCTTCAAATATGTGTTCCGGACGCTGACGCCGGTGGCGGCGGCGGTGGCGATGGCGGCGCTGCTCATACTGCCGCAGGGCGAGCCCCAACAGGCCGCGCAGACGGCCCACTGGAACGATGTCAGCGACACAGCGCTGACCGAGCTGCATACCCAGCTTGAAACCGCGCGATACGATATCGAGTACGGCACGGACTATGTGACGGAGTTTGAAATCAAGGCGGCGGGAGTGGAAGGAAGAATCCCGGCGCAAAACAAGGAGAGCAAGTCATGACACGCAAACTTACAACCCTGCTTTTGGCGGCGCTTTTTTCAGGAACTGCGGCGGCAATAGTCAGGGCGGACGATGAGAAGCAGCAGCCCCAGCCGGCGGCGCAGGAAGCGGTCGCCGGACAGGAAGGCGACGAAGTAGCGCCCCCGCCGGACGAGATGATGAACGAGGATATGGACACGCCCCCGATGCCCGGCATGGGTGAAAACAACCGCGACCGCAAAGGCGGAAACAAGGGCGAGATGCGCGGCAAGAACAAGGGAGCCAAGGCCGGGAAAGCCGGCAAAATGGGCCCCGGCGGAGACATGAAGGGCGGCCCGATGATGGGCGGACACCCCGGCCCGCAGTTCTTTGAAAAGATGCGCGAATCGGTGCTCAAGGTCATCCGTGACAACGACGCCGCGCTGGCCGACAAACTGGAAAAGATGGAGAAGGAGAACGCCCCCGCGTTCGCCATGTCGGCCAAGCTGGCTGCCGGTTCCATCATGCCCCTCATGATAGCGCACAAGGAAGGCGACAAGGCCGCCGAGAAAAGCATAGTCAAGCAGCTCGGCCTTGAACTGGAAGTGCGCGAGCTGGCGGACAAATACAAGGCGGCAAAGGCGGCGGAGAAGGAATCGCTTAAGCCTTCGCTGGAAAGCAAAGTGGCCGCGCTGTTCGACGCCCGCGTCGCTAACGAAGACCTCCGCCTCAAGATGATGGAGAACAAACTCAAGGAACTGCGCGAGCAGAGCGCCAAGAAGAAATCACAGCGCTCGGCCCTCATAAAGGAGAAAGTGCAGGAACTGACCGGAGAGAAAGTCCGCTTCTGAAGCGGCAGACAATCCCAAGCACAACGGGCGTAATCCAACCTATCCCCTGGATGCGCCTGGCAGTAAAAAAGCCCCGCCTCCCGGCGGGGCTTTTCATTTTCAATCCGCGATTCAAGCCGGAACGCCCCGGGCGGAAACGGAAAAGAGTCCGTTAAATTTTACGCCAAGGCACATCCCGTGCCGGTTTTACATAAGCAAAACGGGCGCCGCCCTGCTTGCCTACGCAGAACAGGCCGGGCATCTACGGGAACAGCAGACCGGAACAGACCGCACGGAGGCTATCCACGGTAGTTTTATAGTCCGAGGACCTCCGTGGAAACCGGCACGAGAGTAGAATTAGCTAAAAAAAGCCCGGCAGGAATATCCCGCCGGGCTTATGCCAAATGTACAGGGGTTTACGGATACGCGCCCGCGGGCGGTTCCTCGATGATTGGCGCGGTTTCCTTCACCGCCGCCTTCTCCTCAAGACTCATGGCGCTTTTCTTGCGGCGGGTGATTATGGTGCGGCGCACGGTCTTCCCGGCGGCGTTCTTGCCCATCACAACTCTGCGCTCCTCGATATAATCGCCCTTGTCGGTAACCTGCACGCCGTCCTCGGGCTTCTGCGCGGGAGCCTTGGGGTAAGGGGAGAAATAACCGTCGAACACCAGCTTGTCGAACTTTTCCTTCTGCGCCTGGCTGAGGGCGTCGCGCAGCTCGGTGGAGAAACCGGTCTTGAGCAGGAAAAGTTTGAACTGGATGTCGTTAAGCTGGTCGCGCATGGCCCAGATGCGCGCCTTGCGTTCGTTATAGCGCTCGATAAGGGCCTGAACCGGCTCGTCTATTTCCGAGCGGATGATGCGCTCCACGCGGGTCTGCTGCTTCTGGCTGAAACGCAGGGACACCGACAGCCTGTTGGCTTCGTTCGCCGCTATCGGTTCCTTGTACGGCGACTCCGCGTCTTCGATGAACACCCGCGGCATGTCGGCAAAAGCCGGCGCCGAAAGGGCGATACAGGCCGCGAGCGCGGCAAAACAGTTCTTTTTCATAATAACTCTCCACCGCTGGTAGCGGCTTGCAATGATACCAATATTATATATATTTAGAGCCTTGACGCCACCGCCCGAACGCGGCGGCAGCGAGAGAGGATATGCCGCCCGTACAATTGATATCATATTAGTATGATTAAAAAAGTGGCGGTCGGCATGAGCGGCGGGGTGGACTCCACCATCACCGCCCTGCTCCTAAAAAACAAAGGCTATGAAGTCGTCGGCCTCACCATGGCGATATACAGCGGCTCCATCAAGCCGGAACCGGGGGCGAAAAACGCCTGCTACGGTCCCGACGAAGCGGAAGACCTGGAGAAAGTCGCCGCCCTTTGCGAACGCCTCGGCATAAAGCATTACTCCATAGATTTGAAACAGCAGTACAAGCATGACGTGCTGGATTATTTCTGCTCGCAGTACATGGCCGGCAAGACCCCGAACCCCTGCGCGGTCTGCAACCGCAAGGTCAAATTCGGCGGGCTGGTCCGCGCCGCGAAACAGACCGGCATAGATTTCGACTACTTCGCCACCGGCCATTACGCCCGCTGCGGACAGGTGGAGAACTCGGACCGCTTTTACATCAAAAAAGGAGCCCACCGCCCCAAGGACCAGTCCTACTTCCTGTGGGGGCTCGGGCAGGACATACTGTCCATGCTTCTGCTGCCGCTGGGCGAGCTTCAGAAAACGCAGGTGCGCGCGCTGGCAAGGGAAGCCGGCCTCCCCGAAGTGGCGGAAAAGGCGGACAGTCAGGATTTCATAGACTCGCGTTACTACTCCTCCCTTTTTGAGGGACAGCCGTCCAGACCCGGCCCCGTGCTGGATACACACGGCAAAACAATCGGCGAGCACAAGGGCATTATCTACTACACCATAGGACAGCGCAAGGGCCTTGGCATAGGCGGCGCGAAAGACCCGCTTTACGTGGTGGACATAAACGCCGAAAAGAACGCCGTCATACTCGGCCCCAGGAGCGCGCTCATGCACAGGACGCTGGAGGCCGGGGGGATGAACTGGGTCTCGATAGCCGCGCCGGAAAAGGAAATGCGCGTTCAGGCCCGCATACGCCAGCAGCATAAGGAAGCGCCCGCCACGGCCTTTCCGCTGCCAGATAACCGCTGCCGCATCGTGTTCGATGACGCGCAGCTTTCCATAACGCCGGGGCAGAGCGTCGTCCTCTACGACGGGGACACGCTGCTCGGCGGCGGAGTGATTGAATCCCGCTCTTAAGACCTGATTATGCAACGCAACGAACTGATTGAGCTGCTCTCCCTGCCCGAAGGTCCGGCTCTTAAAGCCCTGCATGAAAGGGCTTACCGAGTCAAAACGGAACACGTGGGTAAAACCGTCTATTTCCGCGGCCTGATAGAATTTTCGAACATCTGTTCCAAGAACTGTTATTACTGCGGCATAAGGGGAGAGAACTCCAAAGTGCGGCGCTTCTGCATGACGGAAGACGAGATAGTGGCTGGCGCGGTGTGGATATGGAAGGAGGGCTACGGCTCGGCCGTTCTGCAGTCCGGCGAGCGCAGCGACCCGGACTTCATAAATTTCGTGGAGCGCGTGCTGAAACGCATCATGAAGGAAACCTCCAACGGACTTGCCGTCACCCTCTGCGTCGGGGAACAGACACGCGACACCTACCGCCGCTGGTATGACGCAGGGGCCAAGCGTTACCTGCTCCGCATAGAGACCTCCACTGAAAGCTTTTATGGAACGCTGCATCCGTCCGACCACAGCTACAGGGAACGCGTCAGATGCCTTGAAACGCTGCGCGACATGGGCTACATGACCGGGACCGGAGTGATGATAGGCCTGCCCGGCCAGACCGCGGAACACCTGGCGGATGACATACTCTTCTTCAAGAAGATGGACGTGGACATGATAGGCATGGGCCCGTACATCCCACACGAGGACACCCCGCTGGCGGCGAAAGCCCGCTCCGGCTACGACCCGAAGCGCAATCTTGCCCTCGGCCTTAAGATGATAGCCGCCACCCGCCTTACCCTGCCGGACGCGAACATCGCCGCCACCACCGCCCTGCAGGCGCTGGACCCGCGCGGACGGGAACTTGGCCTTATGGCGGGGGCTAATGTTATAATGCCCAATGTGACGGAAACCAGATATCGTTCCGCCTATCAGCTTTACGAGGGCAAGCCCTGCCTGGATGAAAACGCCTCGATGTGCAGGGGCTGCCTTGAAGGCAGGATAAAGGGAATAGGCGAGGAAATAGGATACTTTCAGACCGGCGATCCCAATCATTACTTCATGCGCCGGGCAGTACAAACCGGAAAACAAGGAGATAATAAATGAAAGGAAAGCTACTCGGGCTGGTGCTGGTGTCGGTATGCGCGGCCGCGGCCATAGCCGCCGGGCATAAGGAACACAAAGGCAAGCCCATGATGGACGAGAAAGCCAAGCCGGAATGCCTGATGATGATGAAGGGGGCATCCTACAAGGTGACCAACACCGCCAACGGCGTGACCATAGAAATCACCTCGCCGGACGCCGCCACCGTCAAGATGATACAGGAAAAAGCGGCCAAGGCCGGCAAAGGCTGCGAATGCGGCAAGATGATGCACGGCGACAAGAAAGGCCCCTGCCCCATGATGGAAGGCAAAGGCGAAGGCAAGAAAGACTGCCCCGAGGCCATGAAGAAGGCCCACGCCTGCCCCATGGCGGAAAAGGAAGCCAAAACTCCCGCCAAGACGGAAACCAAGCCGGCGGAAACACCGGCTCCCGCCACCGGCAAATAACAGCGCCGATTGAAACAAAAAAGGGTACCGCTTTGCGGTACCCTTTTTCATTTTGCAGATAAAGCTATTTCTTCATCACCGCCGCCACGATCCTGTCCAGCAGGCGGGGGCAGATAAAATTAAGCAGAACCATCAGGTTGGCGGAGAACGAGAGGACAGTCTCCCTCCTGTCCGCCCTTACCGCGTTGAGAATCGCGGCGGCAACCTGCCGGGCGCTCATCTCCTGCGGGCTGCGCGGCAGGCGCGACTGCCCGCTCTTTCCGGCATTATCGAAAAACGCCGTGCGGGTGCGGGTGGGACAGACAACAGAAACCCTGATGTTGTCCGGAGCAAGCTCCAGACGAAGAGCCTCGGACAGGCCCTGCACCGCGAACTTGGAGGCGGAATAGAACGCGTAGTCCGGCACAGCTCGCTTGCCCAGTATGGAGGAAACAATCACTATGTTCCCACCGCCGGAGCGCCTGAATGAAGGAATGCAGGCCTGAACGCAGAAGGAAAGCCCCGTCAGATTGACGCCCAGCACGCGGCGCATGTCCGCCTCGGACATATCCTCGAAACGGCCTATATGCCCCACGCCCGCGTTGGCGACCAGCACATCCAGACGGCCAAGCCGCTTTTCAGCTTCCTCAACCGCCGCGAACACAGCCTTCCTGTCCGTCACGTCGAGAACGATATAATCGGCATTTCCGCCTGAGCGGCGGATGTCCTCGCAGGCACGGCGAAGCAGCTCCTCATGGCGGGCGGCAAGCACGACGCGCGCGCCCTCCCGGGCAAAGTCCTCCGCAGCGGCCAGTCCTATGCCCATCGAGGCGCCCGTTATCAGGACGCCCTTGCCCTTAAGCCGCCGCTCTCCGCCGAATATGCTCACTGCGATATCTTGAGCATGGCGACGAAAGCTTCCTGCGGAATCTCCACGTTGCCAACGTTTTTAAGACGGCGCTTGCCTTCCTTCTGCTTTTCCAGAAGCTTGCGCTTGCGGGTAATGTCACCGCCGTAGCATTTGGCAAGAACGTCCTTGCGTATGGCGGGGACGGTCTCGCGCGCTATTATCTTTCCTTCCACGCGGGCCTGTATGGCAATCTCGAACTGCTGCCTGGGGATAAGCTCTTTCAGCTTCTCGCAGAGCAGGCGGCCCTGAATCTGGCTCTTGGTCTTGTGCGTCACTACGGAAAGCGCGTCCACCGGCTGGCCGTGTATGAGTATCTCCATGACCACCACGTCGCTGGAGCGTTCCTCCGCCACTTCGTAATCGAAGGAAGCGTAGCCCTTGGAAACGGATTTGAGCTTGTCGTAGAAATCCACCACCATCTCGCCCATCGGCATGAGATACTGCACGATTACGCGCTGGTTAGTGATATGCTCAAGCTGGACGAACTCGCCCCGGCGCTCCTTCAGCAGGTTCATCACCGCCTCCATGAAAGTCACGGGGGTGACCATCGTGACTTTCACATAAGGTTCCTTGATATCCTGTATGTCGCCATACGGGGGGAAATTGGCCGGGTTGTCTATGCGGGCATATTCCTGAAGATGCTGGCCGGCAAGGGCTTCTTCGCTCACCTTCTTCGATTTTGCCTTCACAGAGTACACGACGTTGGGGCTGGTGACTATGAGGGCAAGGTCGAACTCGCGCTCAAGGCGCTCCTTTACTATGTCCATGTGGAGCAGCCCCATGAAGCCGAGCCGGAAACCGAAACCCAGTGCCTTGGAAGTTTCTCCGACATAATGGAAGGCGGAATCGGAGAGATTGAGCTTCTCTATGGCCGAACGCAGGGCCGGGTAATCGGAGGCGTTTATCGGGAAAATGCTGGCGAACACGACCGGCTTCGCATCCTGATAGCCGGGCAGGGGGGTCGCGCACGGATTGTCGGACCCGGTCACGGTGTCGCCCATCTTTACCTGGTGAATGTCCTTTATTCCCGCTACGAGGTAGCCCACCTCTCCGGCCTTCAGCTCGTCAGACTTGACGAGGCCGGGATTCATGAAGCCGACTTCCTCCACCTTGCTCACGAACCCGGAGGCCATCAGCCGCACGTTCATGCCGGCGCGGAGAGTGCCCTCGAAAACCCTTATGTAGACTATGACACCGCGGAATGAATCGTAGAAAGAATCGAAAATCAGCGCGGCGGGCGGCGCGTCGTCCCGGCCGGCCGGCGGCGGCACGTCCTTGATGATGCGGTCGAGAAGCGAGTGTATGCCCAGCCCCGTCTTGGCGCTTATGCGCTCCGCCGACGACGGGTTCTTGAGTATCTCCCACATCTGCTCCTCGGAATTGTCCGCGTCGGACTGGGAAAGGTCCACCTTGTTTATGACCGGTATTACATGGAGGCCGAGCTGCTGCGAAAGATGCGCGTGGGCGACGGTCTGGGCTTCAACGCCCTGGGAAGCGTCCACCAGCAGGAGCACGCCTTCGCAGGCGCGCAGGGAACGGGCCACCTCGTAGGAAAAATCCACATGTCCCGGGGTGTCTATCAGGTTAAGCTGATAGGTTTCGGGAGAGGGGTTCTTATCCGTGGCCGGCGGAGTATAAGTCATCCGCACGGCCTTGGCCTTGATGGTTATGCCGCGCTCGCGCTCAAGCTCCATCCCGTCCAGAATCTGTTCCTTCATCCGGCGTTTCGGGATGGTTCCAGTCTCTTCAAGAAGGCGGTCGGCAAGGGTTGATTTGCCGTGGTCTATATGGGCTACTATGGAAAAATTACGAATTTTCATCTTGGCTCGACATTACAAGTTGTCTGACATCCTCGCTGGTGCCCATACTGAGCGCGGACTGCGCCAGCTGGGAACATCTTTCAAAGGAAAGAGAACGCACCGTGTGCTTGACCTTGAGAAGCATGCGCGGGGTTACAGACAGTGTGTCCACGCCCAGGCCCACCAGCAGCGGCACGGCTTTGGGGTCGGACGCCATCTCTCCGCAGACGCTTACGGTCTTGCCCTTCTTATGGGTGGTCTGCACTATCAGGTGCAGCACGCGCAGCACGGCCGGATGGAAGGAATCGTACAGGTGGGCGACGTGCTGGTTGACGCGGTCCACGGCCAGCATGTACTGTATCAGGTCGTTGGTGCCGACGGAAACGAACTGTATCTCAGTAAGCATGGCGTCCAGTATTATGGCGGAGGAGGGAATCTCCACCATTATGCCAACGTCCACGTTGGGCTGTATGTGCGCGCCCTCGCGGGTGAGCTCGGCGCAGGCCTCGGCCAAAAGACGCTTCACGCCCTGCACCTCCCCCAACGACGACACCATGGGAATCATTATCTTCACCGGGCCGCTTGCCGCCGCACGCACCATGCCCCGCAGCTGAACCTTGAGCAGTTCCGGATGGCGCAGCAGCAGCCGCACGCCGCGCAGGCCCATGAAAGGATTGTCTTCCTTCTCGTGGCTCTCTATGCCGAGGTCGGTCAGCTTGTCGCCGCCTATGTCAGCCAGACGGAGCGTTATGGGGTTCGGAGCGAAGGCCTTCACTATATTGAGATAGTGCGTAGTGTGCTCCTCTTCCTGAGGAGGGGCGGTGCGATTCATGTACATGGATTCGGTGCGCACCAGGCCCACAGCGTCCGGCATGAGGGCAGCCGTGGCGGAGGGGTCCTCCCGCGCGTCGAGGTTACAGGCTATCTGCAGCTTGTGCCCGTCGCGCGTGACGCTCGGCAGTTTCTTCACGGCCTCGAGGAAGCGCTCGGCCTGGTTGAGCTGGCGCTTCATTTTCTGGTACTTCTCCACGGCCTCGGGACCCGGAGCTATTATGACTATCCCCTGTTCGCCGTCCACTATCACCAAATCGTTGTTCTTTACCTGCCGGGTTATGTCCGAAAGACCGACCACGGCGGGTATCTCCATGCTCTGCGCCAGTAGGGCGGTATGGCTGGTCTTGCCGCCGAGGTCGGTGGCGAAGCCCATGACGCGGGATTCCCGCAGGTGCAGCGTGTCGGACGGATAAAGATTTCGGGCTATAAGGACCACGGGGTCCTTTATATCGGCGAGGCTTTTCTTCTCCTGCCGGGCCAGATGACGAATGAGACGTTTGCCCACGTCGAAGAGGTCGTGGCGGCGCTCGCGGAAGAACTCGTCGTCTATCTTTTCAAAATGCTTGTTTACCTGCTCAAGGGTCTGGGAAAGGGCGTACTCCGCGTTCACCATCTCCTCGGTTATGCGCCGGGGAACCTCGTGCGTGAGCAGCGGGTCTTTCAGGATGAGGCGGTGGGCGTCTATCAGCTTGGCGTGCTGGCGGCCCAGCATGAGCAGCACTTTCTGCTCGGCGGCGTCCAGGTCGGCGTGCGTCATCTTCACGGCGTCCTTGAAGCGCTTGACCTCGAACTTTATGCGGTCGCGCGGAACGTCATGCTTCTCGACCACGACATCGTCGTCCTCCAGCACATAGGCCCTGCCTATGGCTATTCCCGAACTGGCCGCAATGCCCTTGATTATAATCATGGGTTTCAGTCCTCGTCGAACTTTCTGGCGAACAACTCCGCCAGCGCCTTGAGCGCCGGCTCCTCGTCCGGGCCGTTGGCCGCTATCTCGATTTGTGAGCCGCACTCCGCGGCAAGCATCATCATGCCCATAACGCTCTTCCCGTTCACGTCCGACCCGTCCTTGGAAACGGTTATGTCGCTCTGGAACCTGGCGGCGGTCTGAACGAACATGGCCGCCGGCCTCGCATGCATGCCCAGCTTGTTTATCACTGTCACAGTTTCTTTCTTCACCTTGATGGCTCCGGTTTTAAATTACAGTCCGCGGTCATATGAAATACAGCGCCGCGGCGGCCGCGATGCCCGCCACGTACAGATACACGCAGGCTATTCCCCTGCGCCTGGCATAGAGGGCGGCCGTGAACATCACGGGCGCCAGCAGATACTTCATCAGCAGGGCGTGCCTGCCCACCGCTATGCCTTCAGTAAACAAAGCTATTCCGGCGAACGCCGCCACGCATATCGCCAGCGTGAAACCGATAATCCGCATGCGGCGGATAAGCCACTGCCACTTGACCAGCTCTATGCCGCACGCGCTGGAACCGGCGCAGTCGTAACCGTACTTTATCGCGCGCCAGCGAACCCAGAGCGCGAACACGTTATAAAGCAGCAGACCGGCCACAAGGCCGGCAATGACGACGCGCCAGCCGTACATAAGATTGATGTTCCCGAAACCGAAAATATCGCACGGAGGGCAGGAATACCCGGCAAGGCTGCAATGCCACAACGGCTGCTCCCCGGCGGAACCGCCCACGGCCGACATGGCCGATTTGAACCACAGCGGATGATGGACGGCAAGGCCGCCAAGCCACCATATCGCTATGGCGACCACAAGCGACAACGGCCTCAGCGTACCCCAGAAAAGCCTGTCCCCTATCGCGGCGGAAGCAGTGCCAACGGCTCCCTTAAGAAGACGCATCCGTTCAAAAACAGCTTCCCTGTGCTCCGGCAAGGAGGCGGAAGCCTCCTGCTCCAGTCTGGCGGAAAGGCCCAGCGCGAAGCCCGCCATGAAGGGCTGTGTGTTGAAATGCTCCAGATGGCGCTTCACCGCGGCCGACAGTTCAGCCCCATGCCATTCTTTCCTTAAGACCGGCAGCATGGCAAAGGCGAAACCCAGGTTCTGCATACGGCCGTAATTCCACGCGGCCTGAAGGAAAAGGGAACGCCAGAAAATGGAAAAACGGAGAGAACGTGGCATCACGCGGGCGCCCTTCTCCGGCAGTAACGCGGTGCGGGGAGCAGTGTCCATATCACACCCTCCTCGGGCTTAGATTGCCTATAAGGGAGGAAAACCCTATCCAGGGCACAGCCCAGTACGCGACCGTCACGCCGCTTGCGACAAACACGGGGGAATACTTTACAGCGGCAAGGACTCCTGTCCCCACAAGCCACGCGCCTAGCGAGATGAAAACGAAATATGCCCCGGCCTGCATGGCCGGCCCAAGCAGCATCCACTTGACCACTGCGCCTTCGGGGTTTTCCATGACCTCGGCCTCCGCGCGCTCGTTCCAGCCGCTGCGGACATGGCGGAGCTTCTCCTCGATACGGGGGAAGGAAATACCCAGCAGGAAGCCGCCGAAGAAAGCCCACGCCACCGGAACCCCCATGAAAATCTTCATGGCAAGAGCGGAAACGGTCCATATGATGGAGGCGGGGGGAACATGTCCGCCCACCGGCACATGGTCCAGCACCAGCATCTCCGCGAAAAGCCCTAGCTGAACGCCGGCGCAGAAATCGCCGAACAGCATGCCAAGCAGCGCGCCTACGAACACCGGCCTGGAAATGAGGAACTGGGCTATGTAGGTGCTGTCCAGCTTGAGCAGCGCGCCGGCCGCGCAGAAGACGAGATAGGAAATCATACGGCCGCCCGTCCCGGCTTTATCGAGATTGTGAAAGAGAACTCGCCGCCGGCCTCAAGCTCCAGCACATGGTGGAACAGCAGCACGCTGCCCTGATAAGTGAGTTCGAAGCCTTCCTCGGACTGGGAAACGGTCTTTAGCGGGAAAGCCCAGACATTGGTGTCCTTGTCAAATGAGAGGTCCAGACGGCCCTGCCAGGTGTCGCTGAAGGAAAGCGACCGTATCCCGTATTTCTCGAAAGTGCCGCAGAATTTCTCCTCCGAGAAGGAGACCGGCAGTTCCGCTCCGAACCAGACTTTGGAACGCCTGCCGCCCCTGTTGGCTACAGTGTAACGGACATTCCAGCTTCCGTCAGCCTCCATGCAGACCTTCTTGCGCACGGCCACCGGGACAGAACCTTCCGGAGTCCAGACAACGCCCTGCCTCCAAAGTTCAACGGAGGCCGCGTTCTCCTCAATATGCTCCTTCCACTTGTAAGGCGCGGTTACAAAATCGCCCTGTTCGCCGTACTTGGCGCGGGAGAAGCTGTCCGGTGTCGTGTCCGGGTGCAGAAAATGGTCCAGCAGGGCGGCGCGGGAATGCCAGTCGTAAATTATCTTCGAGGCCAGCTCCGGCTGTTTGGCCTTCATGGAACCGGGGGTGGTTTCGCTCCCGGGCCCCTGCATAACGGTAGCTCCGGCCACCGCGGCGTGATAGGCTTCTTCCCTGCGCGACAGAACGTTCATCCAGTTGATGGAGCCTTCCTTCCAGTCCCATTCAAACATGGAACCGCCCTGCGCCGGATTGAAATACCAGTTGCCGGAACGGGTTTCCACAAGCACTTCCGCGTCACCGTCGCCGTCCCAGTCCTGCAGGGTCATTCTGGCCTTGCCGGGGGCAGGAACACCGGCGGCCTTTTCAGCCTCTATCATGTTGCGATAGTTGGCCGTCCGTATGTGCGGCAGGTAAAGCCCGCCGAAAACGCCGTGCCAGTAGCCGCAGTTGCACTGGCTCTGCCACAGGCTCTCGAGCGCGTCATGCCCGCCGCCCGCCGCATGAACGGATGAGCTGACGTGCAGCATCTTGCGGTACATGCGGTTCGATTCCGGGTAACGGGCGAAGAAATTGCGGAAATAACTGCCGCGAAGGAAACGGCGCTCCTCTTCCTTAGACGCCTTCCAGAAAGAGCCGAGAGCGCGCTGCGCGGCTGGAGGCAGCGCCCACTGCGTCAACTCGTAATAGGAAGCCGTCGGCAGATAGACAAGCCCGCGAGAGCGGGACTCGGAAAGCTGGCCCGAAAAAGTCCGGGAGCCCAGCCACGAGGAATTTTCCCCGATAAGCCCGAACATCCTGTCCAGCCAGCCCTTCCTGTAAATCAAATCATTGGTTTCCGGCCAGAGGCCGAATTTCTCCCCGTCGTCAGCCATGACGAGAGAGCAGCCGGCTCCCCTGTCCCGGAAGCCGGAAAGGAACTCCATAGTCTTCTCCGGGGCGGAAAAGGGCATCAGATATCGCAAACGCTGGCTTATGGGGAAAACCTTCACCTGCTTGCCGGAATGTTCGGTGGTGAAATAGCCGTCCAGTTCCTTCTCCTCCAGACCGGAGGAGAAAAAATGAGCGTCGTCGAGAATGGTGTATTCCACGCCGCAGTCGTGCAGGACGGCCGCGAGCTCCGGCTCCCACACGCGCTCTGCCAGCCAGACGCCCTTGGCCTCCACGCCGAAAAGCTCGCGTATGCGGCTCTTCATGCGGGCCACCTGCCCTTCCGCGTCCGCCCTGGGCAGCACGGCCAGGACCGGCTCGTAATAGGCGCCGCCTATTATCTCGAGCTGGCCGCTCTCGGCCATGCGGCGGAGGGTTTTTAGATATCCCTTCTCCTCCACGCGCAGCCAGTCGTAAAGTATGCCGGAAAAATGTATGGAAACCTTCACGTCCGGGTGCTTCTCCAGCACCTGAATGAAAGGAAGATAGGCGGACTCATAGGCGCAGCGCAGCACATGGCCGAAATTGCCGACCGGCTGGTGATTATGTATGCCTATGATAAGGTTGGGCATGTATTTTAAGCGTGCATCATCGCTATTACGTCGGATGCTTTGTCGGTGGGGACGCCGCGCCCCTCCAGCTTGACTCCGGCGGCGGATATCTTTTTCAGGCTGTTTATGTCTTCCTCGCTGAGGAACACGGCGCGGCCTATCTGCATCTTGCCCACCGAATAATGCATGCCGCCGACGTTTACCGTCTCCAGCTTCACGCCCTTTTCAAGCATCAGCTC
>Ga0074197_1000433_pt1 | contig 53045 bp, 37 predicted proteins | sample EPASupsiteSAE305_FD_64526 | JGI IMG/M metagenome (GOLD analysis project Ga0074197, IMG submission 64526) | Bioremediated contaminated groundwater microbial communities from EPA Superfund site, New Mexico - SAE3-05 reassembly with SPADES | ecosystem: Environmental > Aquatic > Deep subsurface >...
CGGGCCCATAGAAGCCCTCATAAGGGGCGCGGAGCGGGCGTCGAACGAGAATTTCGACAAGCCTGTTCCGGAGAGCGGCTGGGGGGAGTTCTCCGGCCTGCTGTCTTCCTTCAACAAGATGATGTCCTCCCTCAAGCATTACCGGGACGTAAAGGCTGACGAGCAGCTTGAGGAGAAGCGCAAGATGGACCTTCTGTTCAGCCTCATGCATGAAGGCGTCATACTCGCCACGCTGGAAGGCGAGCCTCTTTTCCTGAACCCGGCAGGTCAGCGCTTCCTTTCGGAGCAGGCTCAGCGGCATTCCTTTCCGGGGGACCAGGCCCAGCGTGCCGCCGCCGTGATGAGGGACATCATTGCCCGCGCCCGCGAAGGGTCCGACTGGCAGAGTTCCACGGAGCCGCGCGCTCCCGGCCCGCGCGATACCGCGCGCCGCACCATAAGGGTGGCCATAGGCGGGGAGAAACGCTACTACCGCGTGGACACCGAGTTTTTCATGCCCCGCAGGGGCGACAGGCTCATACTCGCAATAATCCGGGACGTTACTCTCGAACGCCAGCTGGACGCCATGAAGGAGGAGTTTTTCAACTCCGTCGCTCACGACCTGAGGGCCCCTCTCATCGGCATACAGGGTTACATAGCTCTCATGGCCCATTCCTGCGCCGAGACTCCCCAGCAGAAAGAGTATATCTCGGCCATGGAGTCATCCACCGAAAAACTGATGCGCCTGGTGGAGGATATACTGGACATCGGGCGCATGGAGTCCGGCAGCGTTCACGTCAATCCGCAGGATTTGGAATTTCGCGATTTCGCTTTCAAGACTTCCATCCAGTTCGAACCCGTAATCGAGAACAGGAAAATCAAATTTTCCATAAATGCTCCGGAAGGGGCCATGCTCCATGCGGACGCCCGCTTCATGGAAAGAGTGCTGGCCAATCTGTTGTCCAACGCGCTCAAATTCACTCCGGAAGGCGGGGCGGTTACGGTTGATTTCCTGCCGGAAGGCGGCTTTGCCGTGTCCGACACCGGCCCCGGCATACCGCAGGAGAAGCTCTCTTCCATTTTCCGCAAATATTCCCAGCTTGAGCCGGGCAAGGAAAAAGGCGGCTATGGCCTCGGTCTGTCCATCGCCCGGAAAATTGTGGAGTTGCACCGTGGTTCCATAAGCGTCTGCGCGGCGCAGGGCGGCGGGGCGCGCTTCGAGGTCCGTGTTCCGGTTTCGGGAAGAATGGCGTCCTGAGTATCCCGGCAATGTTTACATTTAATAAATAATAGTAGAATGGTGGCATTACAGTCTCAGGGGAGAAAATGTGGATAAAGGGAAAAACGGTTCCGCCAATAAGCTAGCGCTGATACTGGGCGCTTTTTCCGCGTTGATGGCCGGGCTCTTCTGGTCAGACCTCTGGCTCTATAATTCCAAGGTTGAGCCCAACGCCCTAAGCACCATGCTTGGCGCTCCCATCTCCTATTTCGAGAACATAGCTTTCGACAAGCTGTTCCTGTTCGGCGCAAACACCGGCGAGCACATAGCCATAGCCGCCGTGGACGATATTGCCCTAAAGGAACTGGGCTGGCCTTTCCCGCGCAAATATTACGCCGATCTCATAGAAAAACTTAACAAGCTCGGCGCCAAAACCATAGCTTTTGATATGATGTTCGCCGACCCGGACCACCGGGACCCGGAAGGTGACCGCCGCCTGGTTGAGGCTACGGCCAAGGCTGGCAATGTAATACACTGCGCCATACTCAGCACAAAAGTCGTGGAGGGCGGCAAGCCCATATACGAACTGCGCTATCCTTACGGGAATCTGGCGGACGGCAGTTATCTGCTGGCACAGCCTAACGTGGAAGTGACGCTCGATTCGGACCAACATCTTAGAAATATCCTTTTATTCCATCCCAAGGCTTTTTACGGGAAAGAGCATTTCGGCGTAGGTTGTTCCTCCGCTTGTGCGAGCTTGCCGATACCGTCACTGTCTCTGGCCACATACGCAAGCTTTTCCAAGACGCCCCTGCCCGAGCTTTACGCAAAATACGGGAATGTCGTTCCGCAGTGGTTTAACTTCCCTCCTCCTTCGATATATCCCCAGAATCCGGGCCGGGTAAAGGAAGGGGAGAATCTCGAGTATACCAAAGCCACTTACCCTCACATCTCCATTCTCGACATACTTCAGGACAAGCTGACCCAGGAGCAGAAGGACATCATAAAGGACGGCGTTATTTTCGCCGGTTCCACTTCGCTGGGGCTGTTCGACCACAGGCCCAACAGTTTCTTCACGGCGCCGGGCGTGGAATTCCACGCGGTCGCGTTCGATAATCTCCAGCATAACAGCTTCCTGCGACCGGTCAATCCGTGGATATCGTTCCTGCTGATGCTGGCCCTTATCTGGCTCCCGTTCTTCTGCATGCGTTTCTCGCCTGTTATGAGCGCGATGTCCGCGGCGGTCGTCCTTTTCGGCTGGACTTTCGCCTGCGCGGCCGCATTGGTTTTCGGCCACAAGATGCAGTATGTCATGCCAATCGCGGGTTACCTCATATCATTCGTGGGCCTGACCGTGTACCGCGTGGTCGTTGAGGGCCAGGAAAAACGCTGGATAAAATCCACCTTCGGACAGTACGTGTCGCCCAAGTTCGTAGATGTGCTGGTGAAGGACCCCTCAAAACTGCGTCTTGGAGGGGAAAAGAAGGAAATGACGGTTTTTTTCCTGGACATTGCGCATTTCACCACTATTTCCGAGAAGATGGATCCCGCCGCACTGACGCAGTTCCTCAACACTTACCTTACCGCGCTTACCGATGTCATACTGCGGCACGAAGGCTTCGTGGACAAGTACATAGGCGACTGCATAATGGCTTTCTGGAACGCCCCGCTGGACGTGCCGGAACACAGGCTGATGGGAATACTGTCCGCCGTAGAGTGCCTCGCCGAGGTGGAACGCCTGAACAAACAGCTTGTGGGTTCCGTCATACCGGAACCCATCGCCGTCCGCGTGGGTATAAACTCGGGAAGTATCTCGGTGGGCAACATGGGTTCGACGATGCGCTTTTCCTACACGGTGATAGGCGACGACGTGAACCTGGCTTCCCGGCTGGAGGGGGCGAACAAGTTCTTCGGCTCCCGCATCATGGCTTCGGAGTCGGCGTTCGCCGGCGCCGAAGATAAGATTCTGGCCCGCCGTCTTGGACGGCTGCGCGTCGTGGGCAAATCAATCCCGATACAGGTCTACGAGCCTCTGGCCAAAAAGGGAGCCGAGACCGCGCCCGTTGCCGCGCTTGTGAAGGCTTATGAGGAAGGCTACGATTTGTTTTACAAAAAGGATTTCAGGGGCGCTCTCGCCGCTTTTACATCGGCCGAGAAGGCCTCGCCCGGCGACGGGCCATCGAAATTCTACATAAAGCTGTGCGAGGAATACCTGTCCGCGCCGCCTGCTGCGGACTGGGACGGAGTGTTCAACCTGACTTCAAAGTAGCGGCGGAGCGTAAACGGAAGGCTTATGGAAATTTTCTGGAGACTGATACTCTCCCATCTGCTGAGCGATTTCACCCTGCAGACCGACTGGGTGGCCCGGGCCAAGCGCAATTCCTGGCGCGGAATGCTCGTGCATTCCGGCACGCACCTGCTGCTCATGCTGCTTCTTACCGCGCAGTGGCTCCGGTCTGACTGGGTAAGCCTCGGCGGTTTTTCCATAAAGGGTTGGGTGGCGATACTCCTCATATTTGCGATACACCACGGCGCGGATTTTTGGCGGGTGTTCACGATTTCCCGCCTTAAGACGGCGGACGGCCTGCTTCATTTCCTCTGGGACCAGTTCATCCATGTCGGAGTGATATTCGCGTTTTCCCCCATCGTCGGCTTCGCCCGGGGCGGGTCGCTTGTGCCGGAATCCTGGGTTGTGCTGGCCTGCCTTTTCGTCTGCGTCACGCACTTCTCCACCGTGTTCCTGTATTATGTGGAGAAGAAACTCTACGGGCAGCCCTTTCCGCCTTTCGACGTGAAGTACATGTCCATGGCCCAGCGGCTTGTGCTGTGGCTATTCTTTCTTCTGCCGGGATATCACTGGCTGCCATTTCTGATTCTGTGGGGCGGCTACACGGAGTATCTCCGTCGCAGACGCATAGTGGATTTCAGCCGCGCCGGGTTGTACATCGGTCTTGCGCTCACTGTGTTTTTCGGCGTTTGCGCGCGTCTGGTCTATCTGGGCTGACGCCTATGATAAAACTGCTCCGGGGCGATATAACGGTTTCCGACACCGACGCTATTGTGAACGCCGCCAACAGCGGTCTTATGGGCGGCGGCGGGGTGGACGGCGCAATCCACCGGGCCGGCGGCCCCGCCATACTGGAGGAATGCCGGAAGCTGGTGGCTTCCAGGGGACGTCTTCCCGCGGGGCAGGCTGTAGTAACCGTCGGTGGGCGGCTGAAGGCGCGTTTCGTGGTGCATGCTGTCGGTCCGATATGGAGAGGCGGCGGACATGGAGAGGCTGAAACTCTGGCCTCCGCTTACAGGAACAGTCTGGCCGCCGCAATGGATGCCGGAGCACGGAGCGTGGCTTTCCCTTCCATAAGCACGGGGGCCTACGGCTATCCTCTCGCTTCGGCGGCGGAAGTGGCCGTGCGGGCCGTCTCGGGATTTTTGAAGGAGAACCCGGAGGCTTTCAGGGAAGTGGTATTTTTTCTTTTTGATGACGCCGCCTTTGCCGCGTACGAACGCGCGCTCTGGGCGGCAGGGATGAAGAATGCTGATAAGTGAAGCGACGTTTTCTTTCGTTGATGTTGAAACAACAGGCATGTCCCCCGCGACGGGGGGCAGGGTGGTCGAGGTGGCCGTTCTATCTGTGCGGCCCGGCGGAGAGGAGGAATACAGCACTCTGCTCAATCCCCAGACGCCCATACCGCCGGAAGTTACCGCCATACACGGCATAACCAACGACATGGTGCGTTCCGCGCCCGTCTTCTGCCAGATAGCCCCGGCCCTCGGCGCGCGGCTTGAAAACACGGTCGTTGTCTGCCATAACGCCGATTTCGATGTGCCTTTTCTGGCGCATGAGTTCGGGCTGGCCGGGCTTCGCCTGCCGCCTATAAAGATACTGGACACCCTGCGTCTTGCCCGCAAGAACGGCGGCTACAAGAGCAACAAGCTGGGCAGCCTGGCGGCCGCGATGGGCTGCTCCACGGAAGGCTGGCACCGCGCCCTTGCGGACGTGCGCATGACGCGCCACGTCTTCAACCACTTTGTGACGCTGTTCTCCGGCCACGGCGCCCGGACAGTGGAGGATTTGTCGGAATTGCAGGTGAAGAAGCTGAGGGATTTCTTCCCGCAGGCAGGAAAAGGAGATTTATGACAAAAATGGAACCGTTTGTTCTCGGCAGTGAAGTTGAGTTGACCGACCTTTACGAGGTCTCCGCGCTGGGCCGTCCCGTTGTGCTGCAGGCCGCGACACGCGCTCTCATGGCGAAATGCCGCAAGGAGCTGATGACGCTCATCTCGCGCGGCGCGCCTATTTACGGCATAAACACTGGTTTCGGCGAGCTGGCCTCCAAGCGCATTCCTCTCGCTGACTGCCGCGCCCTCCAGACTAATCTGGTGCGCAGCCACGCCTGCGGCGCGGGCGAGCCCATGACCTACGCGCAGGCCCGCGGCATACTTTTCCTGCGCGCCAACGAGCTTTCCAAATGCCACGGCGGCGTCCGCCCGGAAGTGGTGGAAACCGTGGTCAAATGCCTTAACGCCGGGCTCTCACCCTTCGTCCCCACGCGCGGTTCCGTGGGCGCTTCGGGCGACCTGGCCCCTTCCGCCCATGCCGCGCTTCTGCTGCTTGGCGAGGGCAGGGCAAGGTTCATGGACGGCGACTGGGTGTCCGCTTCCTCCGCGCTTAAAAAGGCCGGCATAAAACCTCTGGAACTTGAGGAAAAAGAGGGCCTCTCCCTCATTAACGGAACGCAGGCCATGCAGTCCGTCGGCGGCCTCGGCATGCTGGACGCGCTGAAGGTGTGGAGCTCGTCCGTGGCAGCGGCCGCAATGACCGTCGAGGCGCTAAAGGGCACGCCGGTTCCCTTCTCCGAGCAGATAAGCGCACTGAAGCCCCACCGCGGGCAGGTCCGCACCGCGGCCATGCTGCGCGAGCTTTTCGAGGACAGCGAGATACGTCTTTCCCATCTGGCCAACGACACCCGCGTGCAGGATCCCTACAGCCTGCGCTGCATACCGCAGGTCCACGGCACGGTGCGCGACGCGCTGGAGTTTTCCTCCAACGTCGTGGAAACCGAGATGCAGTCCGTAACAGACAATCCCATAGTCGTCTGGGACGAGGGGAGCGGGTTCGCAAACATGCAGGTGATATCAGGCGGCAATTTCCACGGGCAGGGTCTTTCCTCCGCGTTCGACTTCGCCTGCTCTAACATGGTCTCGCTAGGCAACGTGTGCGAGCGCCGCGTGTTCCAGCTCGTAAGCGACAGCGGAAAAATACTTCCGCCTTTCCTTGCCCGCAACCCCGGCCTCGAATCCGGCTGGATGATAAACCAGTACACGGCCGCCTCCATCGCGTCCGAGAACAAGACGCTCGCCCATCCGGCCAGCTCCGACTCCATCCCCACCTCCGGCAACAGGGAGGATTTTGTTTCAATGGGCATGTGGGCCGCGCACAAGCTTAACATGGCCGTGAAGAACACCGCCTACATCGTGGCGATAGAACTGCTGGCCGCCGGACAGGGCCTTGAGTTCCACAAGCCGCTTAAACCCGGCAGGGGCGTGCAGCGGACGTACGAAACGCTGCGCTCCCTCGTCAAGCCGCTCACCTGCGATAAGTCCACCGCGGACGAGATAGCCATAGTCCACAAGGCGGTTCTGGAAGGCCGCTTCATGGTCCTGTAGTTTTTGGAGGAGGAAACCACAATGACAGCACCCGTAATAACCGCCCCCCGGGGCAACAAGCTGAGCTGCAAGGGCTGGCAGCAGGAAGCCGCCCTCCGCATGCTCATGAACAATCTTGATCCCGATGTCGCGGAAAGGCCGGAAGACCTCGTGGTCTACGGCGGACGCGGCAAGGCCGCCCGCAACTGGGACTGCTATCACGCCATAGTCGATTCCCTCAGGAATCTTGAAGGCGACGAAACCCTTCTCGTCCAGTCCGGCAAGCCCGTGGCTGTTTTCAGAACGCACGAGCATTCCCCTCGCGTTCTCATCGCCAATTCCAACCTGGTGGGCAACTGGGCCAACTGGGAAGTTTTCGACAAGCTGGAAAAGGCCGGCCTCATGATGTATGGCCAGATGACCGCAGGAAGCTGGATTTACATCGGCACGCAGGGCATACTGCAGGGCACGTATGAAACTTTCGCCGAGGCGGCCCGCAAGCACTACGGGGCTGACCTCGCCGGCAAGCTGGTGGTTACAGGCGGTCTTGGCGGCATGAGCGGTGCCCAGCCTCTCGCCGCCACCATGTGCGGCGGCGTCATGATAGCGGTGGAGGCCAACCCCACCCGCATCCAGCGCCGTCTGGACACCCGCTATCTGGACAAGCGGGCGGACTCGCTGGACGAGGCCCTCAGGCTCGCCGAAACCGCGCTCAGGAACAAACAGCCTCTTTCGATAGGGTTGCTCGGCAACTGCGCCGAGGTGCTGCCGGAGATGGTGCGCCGCGGCGTCAAGGTGGATATGCTGACCGATCAGACCTCCGCCCACGACCCACTGCGCGGCTACATCCCCAAGGGCTACAACATCGAGCAGGCCGACGCCTTCCGCGCCAAGGACCCCGAAGGCTACGTCAAGGCCGCGATGGAATCAATCGCCATACACGTCCGCGCCATGCTTGACCTCCAGAAGGCCGGAGCTGTTACCTTCGACTACGGCAACAACATCCGCACCATGGCCTTCAAGATGGGCGTCAAGAATGCCTACGACTTCCCCGGCTTCGTCCCGGCTTACATTCGTCCCCTGTTCTGCGAAGGGAAAGGGCCGTTCCGCTGGGCCGCCCTCTCCGGCGACCCCAAGGATATCGCCTACACTGACGAGCTGGCCCTTAAGATGTTCCCGAAAAACGAGTCCATGGTCCGCTGGATAAATATGGCGCGCGAAAAGGTGGCCTTCCAGGGCCTGCCCTCGCGCATCTGCTGGCTGGGCTATGGCGAGCGGGATAAATTCGGCCTCGCAATCAACGAGGCGGTCCGCAAGGGCGACATCAGCGCCCCTGTCGTGATAGGCCGCGACCATCTGGACTGCGGCTCCGTTGCCAGTCCCTTCCGCGAAACGGAGGGCATGAAGGACGGTTCAGACGTCATAGCGGACTGGGCCGTGCTCAATGCGCTGCTCAGCACGGCGTCGGGCGCGTCGTGGGTCTCCTTCCACCACGGCGGCGGGGTGGGCATGGGGTATTCCCTGCACGCCGGACAGGTTACCTGCGCGGACGGCACAAAGGAAATGGCCTCCCGCATAGAGCGCGTCCTCACCAACGATCCGGGCATAGGCGTTGCCCGCCACGTTGACGCCGGGTATGACATCGCCGTAAACTGCGCCAAGAACAAGGGTGTCAAGATACCGATGATGAAGTAGCCGTATTGATTGACTTGGGCCCGCCCGCAAATATGCGCGCGGGCCTTTTTCATGGTCCCATGCCGGCATGGGGCCTTGGACCCGTGAAAGACGGTCCGTTATTTTGCAGAATATAATAATAACGGCGCGCCTTTGTTCGCTTCGGGGCGCGCAAGCGGGGATGCCATGCGGGTTTCATATTCGGGGATAATCGTTGCCGCCGGACTTTTTATGTCCGCGGTTTCTTTCTGCGCGGCGGGCGAGTCTTCCGGCGCGCTGCGCGAGCTTGAGGCCGGCGCGGGTGGAGTTAAGGCGGATGTTCCTGTTCCCAAGTCCGCCGTAGTTCCTCAGGAACTGCCTGCCTATATGGACGGCATGCTGGACGATGTCGGCTCTTACGACATGGTCGTCATTTCCATCTGCGGTCTGAAATCGGAATATATCAAGGCCGCCCTGACCGACTATGTGCGCAACTCGGCCCGGCATCAGCTCGCGGTTGTCTCCTCCGCCGTGCACGACATTCTGGACGGAAACAAAGCCGCCGGGGATGACGCCTATCTGGACCGCGCCGTTCGGGCGATGGCCGCGAAAAGCGGAAAACGCATACTCATAATTCCTTTCAGGTGGAGCCGCAATCCCGGCACCACGGCCCGCACCGAGGCGCACTTCAGCGTCTGGCTGCCAAGGGTTTATGCCGCCGCTGCGGCAAGGAAAAAGCCTCTTTATATAGTTTCACACAGCTGGGGCACCATGCTCGCTTACGATATGCTGGCGGACATGGCGGCCAAAGGCTCCCCGGTCCGCGTGCATAAGCTGGTCACAATGGGTTCGCCTCTAGTGCCTTCTTCATGGTGGCTGAACGCTTTCGACGGGATGCAGCAGCCTAGCGGCAATTTCGCCGGGCGCGTAAAGAAACCCTCCAATGTAAGGTACTGGGTTAATTTCTGGGCCGAGGGCGATTCCGTTTCTAATTCCATACCGGCCGCGGACATGAACGTAAAGGTGGACGACGGGGCGGTGCGCTTCAAGGAGCTTGTCGCAAAGGCCATGCGCGACCCAAAGCGGCTTCTCTCCGCGCAGAACGACATGAAGCGCCTTACCAGCGTCCAGCTCTGGCACGCCTCCTACCTCAGCGGCTACACCGCCGCGCTTGAGAGCATAGACGGGCAGGTTTCGCTGGATATACCGGACAAAATGGTATTGCCCGTCATTTTCCGCTGAATATAATGAAAACGCCGGCGGGGTAATAGTCCCCCCCCCGCCGGCGTTTTTTATTGCCCCTAAACCTTACCTACGCTTGTCCGACAGGAAGGCCATGTAGCCCTTGTACGTCATGTAGAAGTCGAGTTTCGAAGCCACTTCCCACGGGGCGTGCATGGCCAGAATTGGCACTCCGCAGTCTATCACGTCCATGCCGTAGCGGGCCATCTCGGCGGCGATTGTCCCGCCTCCGCCCTGGTCTACCTTGCCCAGTTCCGCCGCCTGCCATATGACGCCCGCGCCGTCGAACACTCTGCGGACTTCCGCCACGAACTCGGCGTTGGCGTCGTTGGCGCCGCTCTTGCCGCGCGCGCCCGTGAACTTCGTGACGCAGGTGCCGTGGTTCAGCAGGGCGGCGTTCTTCTTTTCCGAAACCTGCGGATAAAGCGGGTCGAACACCGCGTTGACGTCGGCCGACAGCATCCGGGAGCGGGCCATGCAGCGCTTCGCGGTCAGCTCGCTGTGGCCGCCGGGGAGCAGGGCCACCATCTCGGCAACCGTGTTTTCATAGAAATTGCTCTGCATGCCGGTCGCGCCGAGCGAGCCTATCTCCTCCTTGTCGCAAAGCAGCACGCAGGCGGTGTAGTCCGGCGTGCCTTCGAGGTCGATGATGGCCTTGAGCCCGGCGTAAGAGCATATCCTGTCGTCGTGGCCGTAGCCGGCTATCAGCGAGCGGTCGAAGCCCACGTCGCGGGGCTGTCCGGCTGGCACCACTTCCAGTTCGGCCGAGAGGAAATCTGCTTCCGTTATCCCGTATTTCCTGTTGAGAATTTCGAGCACGCGGTGTTTTATTTTCTCCTTTACCTTGGAGTCGTCGGAGGGTATGGAGCCCACCAGCACGTCGAGGTTTTCTCCCTCTATGCCTTCCGCCAGCGATTTGCTCGACTGGTCCTTCGCCATGTGGGGCAGCAGGTCCGAGATGAAGAAAACCGGCTCTCCGGGCTCTTCCCCCACGCTGATGGAAATCTTCTTGCCGTCCGGCTTGATGAAGACGCCGTGCAGGGCCAGCGGCAGCGTGACCCACTGGTATTTCTTTATGCCGCCGTAGTAATGGGTGTCCAGCAGGGCCATCTCCCCGTTTTCATAGAGGGGGTTCTGCTTTATGTCTATTCTGGGGGCGTCCGTGTGCCCGCCGATGATGTGCATCCCGTCCTCAAGCGGTTTCTTCCCAATCACTACGGCCATAAGGGTTTTCCCGGCGCAGGAACGGTAGAGTTTGTCTCCGGATTTGATTTTCGTGCCGGAGGCTATGGCCTCCTCCATGTCGCGGAAGCCCGCCGCCTCCAAAAGCTCTACCGCTTCGTCGTGCGCCTCGCGCTCGGTCTTGCTCGCGCCGAGGTATTCCATGTAGGAGGAGCTTACTTCCTCCATGGCCTTACGGTCTTTGGGGGTGATGGTCTCATACCCGTTTTTGCGGGGATTGGTCAAATCGTATTTCATCACTTGCTCTCCTTGAAAAATAGAATGTTACCCCCATTTTAGATTTATGTCAGCTGTTTAGTCCACGACTTAAATGCTCTTCCATTAATTCTAGTTCCCCGGAGAGTGCGCGGCGGTTGTTCCGCCAGTGGTTTTTTAATAAGCCCTTTGATACCGGGTGCCGTGGGTTGTTTAGCCGCAGGATACCGTTTTCTGCTGTCAAAACCGGCTCCGGGGACCTGCCTGTATTGGGGAAATAGGTCTGGGTCTTGACAAGATAAAAGTTTATCGTTAAAATATTAACGATAAGGATTTACCTATTTAACCCACAGGCCAATACAATGAACACCACAGACACCGATATTTTCGAGGAGCCGCAGAAAGACGCCGTGCCGGAGCCCACGCTCCGCCGCATGCCTCTTTACCATCAGGTGCTGAAGGCCGGAAACTTCGGTCCGCAGGACAGCGTTTCCTGCACGCAGATAGCGCAGGAGCTGAACCTCCAGCCCATACAGGTCCGCAAGGACCTGGCCTACACCGGCATAATCGGCCGTCCCAAGACCGGTTACATAGCCGTGGAGCTGATGAAGTCCATAGAGGATTTTCTCGGCTGGAGCAACCTTAACGACGCCCTCCTCTTCGGCGCGGGTCATCTCGGCAAGGCGCTGCTTTCCTACGGCGGCTTTCGGGAGCACGGCCTTAACATAGTGGCCGGCGTGGACGCGGACGAAAGCCGGTGCGGCGGAGAGTTCGCTGGCAAGAAAATAGTGCCCCTTTCAAAGGCCGCCAGCCTCATCCGCCGCCTGCACATAAGGATCGCCATCATAGCCGTGCCGGCTTCCGCCGCCCAGCAGGTGTGCGACCTGGTGGTCGGGGCCGGTGTGAAGGCCATATGGAATTTCGCGCCGGTGAAGGTTAAAGTGCCGGCTGACGTCATACTCCAGCACGAGAATCTCGCTTCGTCGCTGGCCGTGCTTTCCAAAAAGCTCAACACTACACTCAAACCACAGTAAGGAGCCGCTTCTATGCCCGGCAAGAACCTGCGCAAATTCGGCAAGGTGTGCGAAATACTAGACAGAAACGGGCGCGACGCCTCGCGCCTCATCCCCATATTGCAGGAAGTTCAGGCGGAGTACCGCTACCTTCCCGAGGAGATAATGACATTTATCGCCACGTCGCTGGGCATCTCGCCCGCGCGAGTGTTCGGCGTGGCCACCTTCTTCTCCCACTTCGCGCTGGTCCCCAAGGGCAAGTACGTGGTCCGCGTCTGCGACGGCACGGCCTGCCACGTCAAGAAGTCGACGGATCTGCTTAACGCCCTATACAAAAAACTGAACCTCAGCCCGGAGAAGCCCACCTCCCCCGACCTGCTGTTTACCATAGAAACCGTGTCCTGCCTGGGCGCGTGCGGACTGGCTCCCGCTGTTGTCATAAACGAGGACGTGCACGGCCAGATGACCCCCGCAAAGACCACCGCGCTTATAGACGAAATCATCAAAAAGGAGACCGCCAATGCCCGCTGAAAGACCCGCCGACAAGGAATTTCTGGAGAAGACCGCCAGTGACTACGAGAAACGGTCAGCCCGCGTCACCAAGCGCGTCATTCTTTGCGCCGGAACCGGCTGCGTGGCAAACGGCTCCCTGAAGCTTTATGACGAATTTCTCCGCGTACTTGCGGAGAAAAAGATCCACGCCATCGTGGAACTGAAAGAGGAAAAGGAAGGCGTTTTTGTTTCCAAAAGCGGCTGTCAGGGTTTCTGCCAGATGGGCCCGCTGGTGACCATCCTGCCGGAAAACATAATGTACACCAAGGTCGCCGTTCCCGATGTGGCCGAGATAGTGGAAAAAAGCGTCGCCGCCTCCGGGGTAGTGGACCGGCTTCTTTACAAGGACCCCGCCACCGGCGCCCATTGCAAGGGCACCGCGGAAATACCTTTCTACGCCAAGCAGCACCGCTTCGTGCTGCGCGATTGCGGCACTATAGACCCCGAGGACCTTTCCGAGTACATACACAAGCGCGGCTACGAGGCCGCCCGCATGGCCTACTGCGATATGACCCCGGCGCAGGTCTGTTCCGACATGCTCAAGAGCGGCCTGCGCGGCCGCGGCGGCGGCGGTTTCCCCGCCGGCCGAAAGTGGGAGCTCACCCGCGTCCAGCCCGGCCCCAAGAAATACGTCATCTGCAATGGCGACGAGGGCGACCCCGGCGCGTTCATGGACCGCAGCGTCATGGAGGGAAATCCGCACAGCGTCATAGAGGGCATGCTCATCTGCGCCCGCGCCGTAGGGGCTGACGAAGGTTACGTCTACGTCCGCACGGAATATCCACTGGCGGTCAAGCGCATGCGCAAGGCCGTCGCCGACGGCGAGGCCGCCGGCGTGCTGGGCGACAACGTGTTCGGCAGCGGGCAGGGTTTTAAACTGCACGTCATGGAGGGCGCCGGAGCCTTCGTCTGCGGAGAGGAAACCGCGCTCATGGCTTCCATAGAGGGCAAACGCGGCATGCCAAATCCGAAGCCTCCCTTCCCCGCGCAGAGCGGACTCTGGGGCAAGCCCACGGTCATCAATAACGTGGAGACGCTTGCCACCGTGCCCCTCATCCTTCTCATGGGCGCGGGCGAGTACGCCAAAATGGGGACCAAGGGCTCTCCCGGAACCAAAAATTTCGCCCTTACCGGACATGTGGCAAACACGGGCCTTATCGAGGTCCCGTTCGGCACCACCCTCCGCCAGATAGTCAATGACATCGCCGGCGGCGTCACGGACGACAAGGGCAAAATATGGCCCGACGGCTTCAAGGCCGTGCAGATAGGCGGCCCCTCGGGCGGCTGTCTTACCGCGGAACATCTGGATATGCCGATGGATTTCGATTCGCTGAAGAGCATCGGCGCCATGGTCGGTTCTGGCGGCCTGGTGGTGATGAACAAAAACACCTGCATGGTCGGCATAGCGCGCTATTTCATGCAGTTCACGCAGAACGAGTCCTGCGGCAAATGCGTTCTCTGCCGCGAAGGGACGCGCCAGATGCTCGCCCTGCTGGACGACATCATGGAGGGCCGCGCCACGTGGGAAACAGTGGAATTGCTCAAGAAGCTGGCCCTCGCGGTTCAGAAAGGGTCGCTCTGCGGTCTGGGCAAGACGGCGCCTAACCCGGTCCTGTCCACGCTGCGCTATTTCGAGGACGAGTACCGCGCCCATGTGGAGCAGAAGCGGTGCCCGGCCGGGCGCTGCAAGGCGCTCGTAAGCTACAGCATAGACGCGGCGGCCTGCAAGGGCTGTACGCTGTGCGCCCGCCAGTGTCCCGTCAACGCCATAACGGGCGAGCGCGGCAAGCCGCACTCCATAGACGCGGCCAAATGCATAAAGTGCGGGGCCTGCATATCGGCCTGCAAATTCAAGGCGGTCAAGGCCTGAAAGGGGAAAACATATGACCAAAGGTACAATCACTGTAGACGGCAAGACCATACAGCTTGAAGGGGAAAGAAATCTCCTCGAGGCCATCCGCAAGGCCAGGATAGAGCTGCCGACTTTCTGCTATCATTCCGACCTCAGCGTGTACGGTGCGTGCCGCCTGTGCATGGTGGACGTCGAGGGCAAGGGTATGGTGCCCGCCTGCTCCACCCCGCCGGAAAACGGCATGGTTGTCCGAACCGGCACCGAGGAGATACGCGAGATGCGCAAGATAATCGTGGAACTCCTCCTCGCCAGCCACGAGCACGGCTGCACCACCTGCGCCAAGAGCATGACCTGCCAGCTTCAGGCCCTCGCCAAGCGTCTCGGCATCAAGGAGGTCCGCTTCAAGGCGCGCGGCCCTCAGCTGCCGGTCGACACTTCCACCCCGTCGCTGGTGCGCGACCCCAACAAGTGCGTGCTTTGCGGCGACTGCGTGCGCGTCTGCCAGGAGATTCAGGGCATAGGCGCCATAGATTTCGCCTTCCGCGGCTCAAAGGCCGCTGTCATGGCGGCTTTCGACAAGAACCTCTGCGAGGTGGACTGCGTGTACTGCGGGCAGTGCGCCCGCGTCTGCCCCACCGGCGCCATAACCCCCAAGCCGGAGATTGACCGCGTATGGAAGGCTCTGGAACAGAAAGACACCGTCGTCATCGCCCAGATAGCCCCCGCCGTGCGCGTGGCCATCGGCGAGCAGTTCGGCCTGGAGCCAGGCACCACCACAACCGGACAGATAGTGGCCGCGCTCAAGTCGCTCGGCTTCTCGAAGGTTTTCGACACCTCCTTCACGGCGGACCTTACCGTGGTGGAGGAGACGGAGGAATTCATCGCCCGCGTGCAGAAGGGGGAGAAGCTCCCCCAGTTCACTTCCTGCTGCCCCGGCTGGGTCAAGTACGCGGAGCAGTACCATCCGGAACTGCTGTCCAATCTCTCCTCGTGCAAGTCGCCGCAGCAGATGTTCGGCAGCGTGGCCAAGGAAGTGTACGCGAAACAGCTCGGCATACCGCGCGAAAAGCTTTTCGTGGTTTCCATAATGCCCTGCACCGCCAAGAAATTCGAGGCGCGTCGGCCGGAATTCTCCAAAAACGGCAATCCGGACGTGGACTGCGTTATCACCACGCAGGAGCTTGCTCTTATGATTGAGGAGCGCGGGCTCGCTTTCCGCACCCTCGAGCCGGAATCCTTCGACCTGCCGTTCGGCTTCAAGACCGGCGCGGGCGTCATATTCGGCAACTCCGGCGGCGTGGCTGAGGCCGCCCTTCGCTACGCGGCGGAGAAACTCTCCGGCCAGCCCCTCAAGAACGTGGAGTTCACCGCCGTCCGCGGCGAGGGCGCCGTGCGCGAGGCTCAGATAAAGATAAAGGATAAAACCATCCGCGTCGCCATAGTGAACGGACTCGCGGGAGCCAAAAAGCTCATCGCCGCCATGCGCAAGGGAGAGGCGTCGTATGATTTCGTGGAAGTGATGGCCTGCCCCGGCGGCTGCATAGGTGGCGCGGGTCAGCCTGTCTACAAGGATTCCTCGGTCCGTTCCAAGCGCGCCAAGGGCCTTTACGAGAATGATAAGATGTTGCAGCTGCACAAGTCGCAGGAGAACCCCTATATCAACGAGCTGTATGAAAACACGCTCGGCAAGCCCGGGGGGGAAAAGGCGCACGGCATGCTGCACACGCATTATTCAAACCGCAAGCGCATAAGCGACGAGAGCATCGAGCTCACCCGTCCGGCCGGGGAGCCCAAGCTGGCCGTCAACGTCTGCTTCGGCACCGGCTGCTTCCTCAAGGGTGCGCAGGGCGTGTTCAAGGCGCTGGCCGACCATATAGAGCAGGAAGGCCTGTCGGACCAGGTGGACATAAAGGCTTCCTTCTGTTTCGAGGCCTGCAACAAGGGCCCCGTCGTAAAGATAGGCGACAGGCGCATCGAGAAATGCACGCCCGAGACCGCCAAGGCCGAACTGAAGAAAGCGCTGGCGGCGCGCAAGTAGGCGGCTCCTTCCGGGGGAGCCCCATTCCAGACTTACGGAGCGGATATGACGCCTGATAAACAGCAGATAGTGTACACACTCACGGCCCGGTGCCGGGACTGCCACCGCTGTCTGCGGGTGTGCCCCGTCAACGCCATCAGCATGGCCAACGGGCAGGCGTCGGTCCAGCCGGAAAGGTGCATAAACTGCGGCGCGTGCATAAGGGAGTGTCCGCAGGGGGCCAAGACATACAGGCGCGATATCGCGGACGCGCAGGCATTGATTGCGTCGGGCGCGCAGGTGGCGGTCAGCCTGGCGCCGTCATTCGCGGCGGCTTTCCCCGGCTGGCAGGCGGGGCGGCTCATATCCGCCCTGCGCAGGCTGGGCTTTTCCCTGGTGGCCGAAACCGCCGTGGGCGCTTATTACGCGGCGGGAGCCTGCTCCGGGGCGGCGCGCTGCGGACAGTCCATCTGTTCGGCCTGCCCGGCGGCCGTCAATTACATAGAAAAATACAAGCCGGAACTGGCGCAGGCCGTCATGTCGGTGGCCTCGCCGATGATTGTGCACGGCCGCATGCTCAAGAAGCGGATGGGGCCAGGCTCCAAGGTCGTGTTTATAGGCCCTTGCATAGCCAAAAAGTCGGAGCTGGACCGCCCCGACGTGGCTGATGCCGTGGACGTTGTTCTCACATTCGAGGAGCTTGGCGAGTGGATGTCCAAAAGCGGCATAGAGCTCGCCTCCTGCGAGGAGAGCGCGTTCGATGACTGCCCCAGGGGCGAGGCCCGCCTTTATCCAGTTGCCGGCGGCTTTCTGAAAGCGGCGGGGCTGGAATCCGGCCTCGTCAGCCAGGAAACCCTTTCAGTAACCGGTCCGGCGGCCGTCAAGGAGGCTCTGCAAAGCCTTTCCGACGGCTGGAAGGCCGTGCTTGAACCGCTTTTCTGCCGGGACGGCTGCATAAACGGACCCGGCCTCAAATCCTCCAGCGGAGCCCTTGAGCGGCGCTCGCTGGTAATAGCTTACGCCTCCAAAAGCGCGGCTGCTGACCCCCACGCGGCTATGCGCGAAGGAAAACCCGGTGCGGCGGAGAACTCCCGCACGTCCCCACCGCCAGTGTCATCACGCGAAAAGACAACGGAAGCAACATCGGAGGGCCGCCCTTCACGCGAAGGAACGCACAGTACGGCATCAGGCGGCCCGACAGGGCAGAAACAACAGGAAGGCGGTGTGGAAAAAGGCGTGCCGGCGGCTTCATGCTCATGCGTGCCCGACGAAGCCGGCATGGCCGAAGGCGAGCTGCGCGCTCTGTGCGCGGCGTCGTTCGCCCCAAGGGAGTTCAAAAGCCGCGCCGGGTTTTCCGAAGAGGAAATCCAGCGCGTGCTGGAAAAGACGGGCAAGGGGGCCAAGGAGGACCAGCTCAACTGCGGCGCCTGCGGCTACAATTCCTGCCGCGAAAAGGCCATCGCCGTCCTTGAGGGGATGGCGGTGCCGGAAATGTGCATACCGCTTATGCGCCGCCGCGCGGAGCAACGCACGGACAGCATCATTTCCACCAGTCCCAACGGCATAGTGGTCCTCAATGCCGGGCTGGAGATAATCAGCATGAACCCGGCCTTTAGGTCCCTGTTTTCCTGCACGGACGACCTGCTCGGCAGGCGCATCTCGTACCTAATAGACGCCGACCCGTTCGAAAAGGTGGCCGCCGGGGTGGAGGAACAGATAGACGCTGTTTTCCGCCACAGGAAATACGGCGTTGTCTGCCGCCAGATGATATACTCGATGAAGGAGGAGGGGCAGATAGTGGGCATATTCATCAACATGACCGCCCCTCTGGACGCGCGCAAGCGCATAGAGGAACTGCGCGGGCAGACGGTGGCGCAGGCCAACGAACTGCTCGCGCACCAGATACACATGGCGCAGGAAATGGCCAGGTATCTCGGCGAAAGCACGGCCAAGGGCGAGGAGCTGGTCAAAAAACTCATCAGCCTCGCCGACGAACAGAATGATACGCCTGGACGCCAAGTATAAGCACCCGGTTCTTGTGCAGGCGCAGGCCGTGAAGCACGGCCAGCGCGTCTGCGGCGACCTCGTGTTCGAGGACCGCCAGGCCGACGGCGCAACTTTCATGGTTCTGGACGGCATCGGCTCCGGTATCAAGGCCAACGTGGCGGCCCAGATGTTCTCGGCCCGTCTTTCCGAGCTTCTCAAGCGCGGTTTTTCCGTGCATGAGGACACCGCCAGTCTCGTCGATACCCTGCACCGCGCCCGCACCGAGGACATCCTCTTCTCCGCGTTTACCCTTATCCGTATACTGCCGGACGGCTCCGCGAGCGCGGTGTCCTATGAAATGCCTGCCCCCGTGTTCATCGAGGCCAGAACGGCATCCATCGCCAAGCAGCGCTTTTTCACGATGGCGGGAGAGGTGGTGGGCGAGACGCTTTTCAAGCTGCGCCCCGGCAGCGGCTTCATTGTTATGTCCGACGGCATAACACAGGCCGGTCTGGGCGGACCGCTCCCGCAGGGCCTGACCATAGAGGGGGCGCGGGACTTTATCAACAAGGCCATTCACGACGGACACGCCCTTTCCCTCCTCCCGCGGATGCTGGTCGAAGAGGCGGGCCGCCTCTGCGGCGGCAGGCACGGCGATGACGCCACCGCGGTCCTTTTCTCCGTCCGCCCCGGCAAGACGGTGCAGATACTGACGGGCCCTCCGGTCAAGCAGGAGGACGATTCCGAGTTCGTTTCCAAGTTCATCTCGAGCGACGGCATAAAAGTCGTCTGCGGTTCCACCACTTCCGACATCTGCGCCCGGCTTTCGGGGCGGGAAATCCGCACCGGCACAGGAGGAACCCCGTTCGAGCCGCCGGAGCATTTCATAGAGGGGATAGACCTTGTCACTGAAGGCGCCCTTACCCTCAACCAGCTTTTCAACATACTCGACGCCAGGGAGGAGGACCTGGACCCTGCGTCCCCCGTCACGCGCCTGCGGGCCTTCATGCTTGAGGCCGACCGTGTCCATTTCCGCATAGGCGGGGCCAGCAATCCCGGACATTCCAATATCATCTTTAGGCAGCTTGGCGTCATGCCCCGTTCGGTTATAGTGCCGCTGATAGCAGACAAATTGCGCGCCCGCGGCAAGCTTGTCATAGTGGACAACTGCTGATACTCGTATTTTTTCCCCGCAATAAAAAAGGCGGCCCATCAGGGCCGCCTTTATCTTTTGCGGTTATTTCTAGAACAGGTACTTCATGGTCATCTGCATGCGGTTGCTCTTGCTGGTGTAAGAGTTCGCGATGGAGGTGTCGTAGTACTCGGTTTCGTTGTGCGCGAATTCCAGCGTGGTTATGACCTTGCTGTAGACGTAGTTGAGGTTGGCCAGGCAGGTGCCGTTCTGCAGCTTGTTGCTGGTCGAGGTCGCGCTGGCGGTGGCTTTCACGTCGCTGTCATAGGGCTTGTCTATGCCGCACATGAAGTTGGCGTAGAACTGGTCCATGGGCTTGTACTTCAGAGCCGCGTATCCGCCCTTGGCGCGTATGCCGCCGTTGTTGTAGATGTTCGCGACGGAGCTGTTGGCGGCGCCGGCGTTGAAGTCGTCCACGTTGCGGCCCATCCAGGCCTGTCCGCTGAGCGTGAACTGGCCGAGGTTGTAGGTCAGGCCGAGCGCGACGAGGTTGGTATCTGCTTTGGAGGACGTGGTTCCGGCGGCCATGGCGCTCTGTTTCTGCCTTTCCCATATGCCGGAAACGCTCATCTGCAGGGAGCCGACCTTGGCCGTGGCCCGAGCCTGTGCTCCGGGCATGGCGGCGGTGGTGCCGTTATTGTCGGTCAGCGTTTTGGTGGGGCGGGCTACCGCGGCCGCGAAGGTGAACATGTCGTTCAGCTTGTAGGTTCCGCGCAACTGGGCCGAGCGGTTCCACAGGGCGCCGGAATATCCCAGGAAGTAGTCGTTGACCGTGTCCGGCAGTTCGGCCGGGGTCAGCGACCAGGTCTGTCCGACGAGGACGGAAAGGTCTCCGAAGGATTTTTCCACATAGGCGTGGCGGAGGCGCAGGTCCGTGAGGGTGCCGCCGTCCGTGACGCCCAGGAAGTCGGTTTCCACCTTTCCCGTGAGGCCGAGGTCTTTTTCCGCCAGGTTCACGCCCAGGCGGCTGCCGCGGACGGACGCCCTGAACGTGGAGTTGGGCGCTCCGGGCGCCGAGAATATCGCATATTCGTTGTTGGTCGAATTTCCGTCAACATAAAGGAAGTCGGTTTTCAGCGAGCCATAAAGCTTGGCTGAAAGGGCGGACTCCCCGTCTCCGCACCATGCCGGTGTAGTCGCCATGGCAAAGAGTGCTGCCGCTGCTAACGTTTTTTTCATTAGTCATCTCCGGTGTGATTCCGGCGCTTATCGCCGGTTTGGATGTGCCGGGTTTGCGGGGTATTCCCCAATATAGTCCCCCCCGGCCTTATATTACGCAGTATTTTAAACAAATTCGGGGGCATCATGTAAAGCCTTTTAGTAAATCCGGTTGGATTTTAGGGTGATGCTTCTTTAGCCCTGCTGCCATACGCAGGAATGCCGGAAATGAATGAGTTGTGACCAACTTGTCAAAAAACAATGTTGATTTGTATCGCAATAGACGGTAAAATATTAGTGCAAAGTAGTTACTGTTTGGGGGCCGCAATGAAGATTTTAATCGTCGAGGACAACCTGACCAACAGGGCAGTGTTGAGAGACGTTCTCCGCTTTTTCAGTTATGTGGTTGTCGAGGCGGAAAACGGGGCCAGGGGCGTTGAGCTGGCCAAGGCCGAAAACCCTGCCCTTATATTCATGGATCTGCAGATGCCGGTCATGGACGGCTATGTGGCCACGGCGGCCCTGCGCGCGGATCCCGCGACGAAAAACATAAAAATAGTGGCTCTCACTTCCTCCGCTATGAAAGGAGACCGCGACAAGGTCATGTCTTCCGGTTTCGACGGTTATGTCATCAAGCCTTTCGACATCCATCATGTCATTGAACTCGTGAAGAAACTGGCCGGCTGACCTATGCTCAAAAAGCTCCTCGCCGGGTTCCCGGGGTTCCTCTTCCCCGGTTTTTCCCGCCACAACAGGGATGTGGAGAAAAGCCTCGATACCCGCCGCCGTATGGCCGGGGACCCCGGGCTTACCCCGCGCGAGCTTCTGGCGATAGCGGCGTTTTTCCTGGTTTTTCTTCTAGTCTCCGGATTCGGAGCATGGTATCTGGAACACTGGCTGGGCGGCGGGCAGCATGTCTTCTTCGTTCACTTTTTCTCAGCCTTCGCGGTGTCCCTGCTATCCGCCTTTGTCGCATATCTTCTTTTGCGCCGCAACAAGGCGCTCACGGAACTGGCCGCGGCCGACCTGGCCTACAGCCGGGAACTGGGCAGCCGGCTTTCCGAGGAGCGGGACCGTCTGCTTACAATACTCCGCGTGATGTCTGACGGTGTGGTGGCCGTGGACCGGGAGGGGCGCGTCAGCATGATGAACAGCGTGGCGGAAGGCTTCACCGGACTTAAGGAGTCCGAGGCCATACTCCGTCCCGCCGATGTCGTGCTTCGCGTGCAGGACGAAGGCGGCGCCGGCCTGCCGCTTGCGGCGATGAAGGAAGCTCTTTCGTCCGGCCGCACCGTGCCGGATTCCGTCGTCTGGCTTGCTTCAAGGGACGGCACGCGCCGTCTTGTGTCGCAGGACTGCGCCCCCATTCTGGGCGATGACGGCGCGCCCTGCGGGGTCGTCTTCGTTTTCCGTGACATAACCGCCGACCGCAAAAGGCAGGGCGAGCTTCAGATGCGCGACGTCGCCATCGCCAATTCCGTGGCCGGCATAGCCATGCTGGACACGAGCGGGAAAGTCCTCTACGCAAATGCCGCGTTCGCGGGAATAGCCGGAGCGGCGTCTCCGTCCGAACTGCTGGGGGAAAGCCTGCGTGACCTGGGTTTTTACAGGGATTCCATAGCCGATGAGTGGGAGCGCATACTGCGGGGCGAGCCTGTGGTGGGTGAAATTTCGTTCCGCCGCCGTGAGGGCGGTTCGCGCTGGCTGGAATACGCGTGCAGCCTTGTCCGGGGAACGGACGGCAAGGACTCGTGCATTGTCGCTTCCTTTATAGACATGACCATGCGCCGCCAGGCCGAAAACTCGCTGCGCGAGAGCGAGGCCCGTTACCGGCAGGTTCTGGACAACGCGCAGGACGTCTTTTACCGCACGGACGCCAGCGGAAAGATTCTCATGGCCTCATCCGCCATCAGGCAGGTGTTGGGCTATGACTCGCCCGACGATGTTATCGGCATGCAGGTCGAGTCTTTCTGGGTTCACCCTGAACAGCGCGCACTGCTGCTGGCCAAGCTTAAATCCGTGGGACGGGTCAGCGATTATTCCTGTCAGTTGAAGCGCAAGGACGGCACTGTCGTCAGTTGCGCGGTCAGTTCCCATTCCTATTTCAGCCCCGAAGGCGATTATCTCGGCGTGGAGGGTTCGATAAGGGATGTCTCCATGCGCCGCAAGGCGGAGGAGGCTCTTCGCTCCTCGGAAGAAAGATACCGCCGGCTGGTGGAAAACCTGGAAAGCGAGTATTTCTTCTACACCTGCGACACCATGGGGCGCATGACCTATGTCAGCGCCTCCATCACAAGGCTCCTTGGGTACACACAGGACGAATTTCTCGGCGACATGGGACGTTTCCTCACGGACAATCCGGCGAACAAGACCGCCATGTCCAACCAGAGGGCAGCCCTAATAAGCGGCGTGCACCAGCCGCCTTTCTGCGTGGAAGTCATGCACAAGGACGGCGGCAGGCGTTTCCTTGAACTGGTGGAAATGCCGCTGCACACGGAAAGCGGGTCCGTTTTCATGATAGAAGGTTTCGCGCGCGACGTGACCGAGATGCGCTCCCAGCAGATGGAGCTCATGCTGCGCGACCGCGCGCTTGAGGCTTCACTGAGCGCCACGGCCATAGGCAGTCTCGAGGGCGTCATATTGTACGCGAATTCCGCCCTCTCTAAAATGTGGGGCTACCAGTCCCGGGAGGAACTGACAGGTCTTCCCCTAAAGCAACTGGTGGGGGAGGCGGGAGAATTCTGGCGCGCCGTTAATTCCATCGGCGAACTTAAGCAGTTCTCCGGCGAGTTATCAGCCCGCCGCAGGGGCGGCTCCCTCTTCCATCTGGAATACTCGGTAAGTCTCGTGCCGGATGAGAACGGGAAACCGGCATATCTGGTGGTTTCCTTCTCGGACATATCGCGCAGAAAGGAATACGAATCTCTTCTTCTCCGCAATCAGGAGCATCTGCGCGTGATTCTGGACAACATCCCGGATATCGCGTGGCTGAAGGACCTTAACGGCAACTTCATCTCCGTAAACGACGCCCTTATGCGCATGTGCGGGAAAGGCGTTAGCGAGATAATCGGCCACACGGACATGGATATCTTCCCCCGGAAGCTGGCCGAGCGCTATATGGCGGACGACAAGGAAGTCATACGTCTCCGCAAGCGCAAGCATGTGGAAGAGAGGATTGTCGATTCCTTCGGGAACGAGCGCTGGATTGAGACCATAAAAACCCCGATTTTCAACTCTTCCGGCGAGGTTACCGGCACGGCCGGCATAGCGCGCGACATTACGGAACAGAAGCAGTTCTCCTCCATACTGCTTTCCTATAACAAGGAACTGCTGGGTCTCAACCGCGCATCGAACGCGATACTTGGGGTTCTGAACCCGGGCGTACTCTATTCCCGCATATGCAACGAAGCCGTCCGCCTGGCCGGTTTCCGCATGACATGGTTCGGGCTGGTGGACCATCCTAATAAGGAAATCCGCATCATCTGCACCGCGGGCGAGCAGGGCGCTTCGCCAGTCCGGACAATAGCGCTTGCCACCTCCGGGGACATGAGCCCCGTCTGCCGCGCCGCGATAACGAAAGTTCCGCAGTTCGTGAACGAAATACGCCCGGACGGCGTGCCGGGTTCCTGGCGCGAGGAAGCCCTCAAGGGCGGTTTCCATTCAGTGCTAGCCTTCCCGATAGTTTACGAGGGCGGGCTGGTTACCGGCGTGCTTACGTTCGCCAGCGAGGAGACGAATTACTTCACGGCCCAGCGCGTGGAAATATGCCAGGTCTTCTGCAATCAGGCCGGCGTCGCGCTGGAGAACGCGCGGCTGGTGGAGTCTCTTGAACGGAAAATCGCGGAGCGCACGGCCGAGCTGGAACTGCAGAAAGCCGCCGCGGAAAAAGCCAAGGCGCAGGCCGAAGTGGCCAGCCACGCCAAGTCCACATTCCTGGCGAACATGAGCCACGAACTCCGCACCCCTCTTAACGCCGTGATAGTCTGCTCGGCCACCCTTACCGAGGAGATGTTCGGCACGCTTAACGACAAGCAGCGCGAATATGTCGAGTATATAAACTCCAGCGGCAAGCACCTGCTCGGGATGATTAACGATATTCTTGATCTCTCCAAGATTGAAGCCGAGAAGATGGAGCTTATCCCCTGCCCCATAGAGATAAAGGAACAGATAAGAAGCCTCGTCGGCATAATCAAGGAGCAGGCCTACCGCAAGAAAGTTACTATAGAGATAAAAGTGGAGCTGGCGCAGGGCTTCGAACTGGAGGCCGACGACCGGAAGTTCAAGCAGGTGGTCTTCAACCTGCTCAGCAACGCGCTTAAGTTTACCGGCGCGGGCGGCATAATAACGGTGGGCGCGGCCAAGACCACCATAGGCGCGCTGGCCTCCATACCGCAGGTCTCGGAGCTTGCCGCGGGGCGTCAGCCGGAAGAGGAATTTGTCTCCCTTTACGTGCAGGATACCGGTATAGGTATGAAGGCGGAAGACCTTACAAAATTGTTCAAACCTTTCTCTCAGATAGATTCCGAAGCCACCCGCGCCTACGAGGGGACGGGCCTCGGCCTTGCCCTGGTGAAGCGCCTTGTGGAGATGCACGGCGGAACAATCTGGGTGGAGAGCGAATTCGGCAAAGGCAGCCGTTTCTGTTTCATCCTTCCTCTCCGGCAGCCGCAGAAGCCGGAGACGGAGGACTCAGCCGCGCAGGTCAAGGAGTGACATATGAACAAGCCTCCCCGCGTCCTTGTGGTGGATGATTCTACCGCCCTGCTGGATATATATTCGGACATTATTTCCAACGCCGGTTTCGAGGTGCTTGTGGCCGAGACAGGCCTCCGCGCACTTGAGCTGGCAAGGTGGAACAGGCCCGACCTCATACTGCTGGATGTCATGATGCCGGGCATGGACGGGGACGCCGTGGACGCCCATCTGAAGGCGGACCCCGCCACGGCGGATATTCCCGTGCTGTTCATGAGCAGCGTGCTTACGGAAAATGAACAGCGCGGCAAATTCGCGGCTGCCGGACGGGCCATGAGCTTCATGTCCAAGGCGCTGGCTCCGCATGACCTGATAAACTCGGTCCGGGTGAGTCTTGGCATAAAGTAACGGATTACGGGGTGAATGGCAAAACCTCCCGCTTTTGCGGGAGGTTTTTATTTGGCGGGACTATCAGGACGTGTCTCATTCCTCAGGCGCTCTTCAAGCTCCTTCAGGCGCCAGAGGTTTTCCGGGGTGGGCGCAAGAGCGCACGCGCGTTTGGCGCACTCCGCCGCGGCATGAAGGTCTCCGGCTTTCTCGTGCAGGTCGGAAAGCTTTTCGTGCCATACTGGGGTGTCATGTTCCCGCTGCGACATCAGCTCGCAGCGGCGGATTTCGTCGCGGAGCAGCGCGTCGCTTTCCTTCCTTTCACGCCGGTAGGAGCGTTCCTTTAGTATAAGGAATGCCGTCAGCGCGGCGGCGGCGATGGTGGAAGATGCAAGCGCGAGGGCCGGTGTTCGTGCCGTTACGTGCCACATGAAGGAAAACATGGCGATAAAGACAAGCGCTCCCCAGAAAAGACCCATGGCCGGGTTTACACTGCCAAGGCGGTAAGTCCGCTCGCGCCTTTCAAGCATCCACATAACCAGCCATGCTCCGGCTGCCGCGAACAGCAGCTCAAGCAGCACCATGAGGACGGCTGCAATGCCGGACTCTATAGCGTAGGGGTTCATTGCCCAATCATACGAAATCGCGGCGCGGCGTGATGGGCCAAGTATGCGCCTCCGTCGGAGATTTGTCTAGGCGGGCCGCAGTATGGTACAATGAAATATCGATTTATTCCGGGATGGTGTAACGGTAGCACAAGCGGCTCTGGACCGCTTTGTCTAGGTTCGAATCCTAGTCCCGGAGTACAAATTTCAAAAAGAACCAGAGCGCAACGCTCTACACTAACTTATGCTGCCTCGCGCGCCCTATGGCCGCGAGGCTTTTTTATATCAGGAGTGATCTATTCCTATGAAAAAACTTGAAGAGGTATTTAAAACATCGGGAATCCCAACTTACACATTTGTCGAACCGACCGAATATAATAAATTGCTTGTTTCAGTACGGACTCCAGGGCGCGGAGTGGTTATTGAAGGGCCATCTGGTATTGGCAAGACAACGTCTGTCTTAAACATTCTCGAAAAACTTGAGCTGAAAAATGCACTAGTTCTATCAGGAAGAAAACCCGCGGACATACCCATAATACAAGAATTGTCTACTATGGAAAATATCGGAACCGTAATTATAGATGATTTCCATAAGTTGGATGATGCTATTAAAGAATCAATTGCTAATTACTTAAAAAGATTGGCCGATGAAGAAAATACGAATAGCAAAGTCATTGTAGTAGGCATCAATAAAGCGGGCAATTCATTAATACATTTTGCAGCTGATCTAACCGGACGAATTGATGTTATTCAATTTGAGGCCAATCCTGTTGAGAAAGTTATTGAGCTAATTTCAAAGGGAGAATCGGCCTTAAATATAGAGTTCTCGATACGGGATGCTTTGGCGAAGGAAGCACAGGGAAGTTTCCATATGGCACAAATGCTTTGTTTACAAGCTTGCTTAAGTCACGATATTCTTGAAGAACAGCAGAGTCTAAAACAGTTAAAAATAAATCTAGATGTACTCAAAGAAAATGTTCTGGAAAACCTTTATGCAACCTTTTTTGAAAAGGCCAAGACTTTTGCCACAGGTCCCAAATTGCATCAGGAAGGCCGCGCCCCATATTTATTTCTACTTTATTCGCTGGGTAAACAGAATGAGTGGTCTCTTGATATCGATGATTTAATGAGGCATGCCACAGAACATAAAGCAAGTATTCAACAGATTGTTGAAAAGGGATATCTCGCCAAACATTTGGCTAAGAATCTTCAGATTGCAGACATTATTCACTATGACGCGGAAACAAAAATGTTAAGCATTGAAGATCCTAAATTTGTGTATTTTTTAAGAAATATTTTGTGGACGAAATTTGCAAAGAAAGTCGGCTATAAAACACTTACCTTTGAGAAGGCATATGATTTTGCGCTTTCATTTGCTGGCAATGATCGTATAATAGTGGAAAAAATCAGCAACAAGCTCGCTGAAAAAGAAATAGCTGTGTTTTATGATAGGAATGAGCAGTCGAGCCTATTGGCAGTGGATATCGAAGCATATCTTGCTCCAATATATAGGTCAGAAGCAACATATGTTGTTGTGTTTCTTGGGCCTGAATACCCTAAGCGAATTTGGACAAAATTTGAGTCTGAACAGTTTAAGCATCGTTTCGGGGAAGGTGCTGTTATCCCAATATGGTTCAATAACACACAACCTGGTGTTTTCGATGAAACCAGACGTGTCGGCGGCATCGAATTCGACACTGCTAATAATCCCGATTGTGAAGCAAATAGAATTGCTGCTTTGTTAGCACAAAAGATATCTGAAAACCGCAGAAGGAACAATATTCAATAAACATTGAGTTGATTTTAAATCTTTCTGTACTTATGCGAGATGGGACTTTCATGCGCTAGCTAGAACTAGGTGACCTTCCCTCCAGAAATTGGATATATTGCTAGTTGTTGGGTCGTGTGCACTACCTTACCAAATCCAGTTGTCCGGATGGCGGCAGATATTATGTATCCCCTGGCACACCCACGGACCTGTCTGAGGCCTCAAAACCGAGTCATTGTGCGAAAAACTGTCCGCTGCGGACTTGGCGAGCCTAATAAATTATAATTTAAGTATGGCTCCGCTCCGGTTCGCGGGGCGTGCCCGGCGGTTTCAGTTATTGCCTGCCGTATTTCTGTGTTCATACATCGTTGCATCTGTTCCGCTTTCATGAGATTTTCATCCGCTGTCCGCATACTGTTTTTTCTCGGCGCCGCGCTTACTGTACTGGCGGTCGTGCCGTATTCCGCGTTCGACCTCTCGCGTTTCTTCGCGCCCAAGGAACTTGTCCTGAACGCTGTCGCTCTGGCTCTCGCTCTCTTGACCTTAAGGCAAGCTGAAAAATTGCGCTTCACCCGCGCCGATATAGCCCTCTCCTTATATCTTTTCTTCAGTCTGGCAAGCGCGCTGTTTGCCAAGGACCTTTGGCTTTCCTCCAGCGCGGTGGCGGTAACTTTTTCCGGCGCGGCTGTTTTCTGGGCCGCACGGGTTGTGGCCTCCGGCGGTTTGCGCGGCGCGATAATTGCCGCCGCGGCCTGCGCTGGTGTCATAGGCGCGGTCGCTTCACTGGCTCAGGCATACGGGGTTTCCTGTGACCTTTTCAGCGTCCATCGCATACCTGGCGGAACAATGGGAAATCGTAATTTCATGGCCCATTTGTCCGCGATATGTACACCGGCTCTTGTTTTGGCGGCCCTGACCGCGCGCCGTAAATGGACTTTTGCCTTCTGGGCTGTCGGCGCGGCGATAATCGCGGACGCGCTGGTGCTCTCCCGCTGCCGGGCGGCTTTGCTCGGGCTTGCGCTTGGCGGCGGCGTGCTGGCATGCGCCATATGGTTCGCGCGCGGCAGATGGCGGGATGCTTTGACCGCTTTCCGGCTGAAGGTTCTGTTCGGTTTCGCCTGCGCGGGCATCATAGCGGCGTTGCTGATTCCCAATACGCTGGACTGGAAGAGCGATTCCCCATATCTTGATACCGTCAGCGGCATAGTCAACTACCATAGCGGCAGCGGTCATGGGCGGCTTATCCAGTATGGCCGGACTTTACGCATGGCCGCCGCGCATCCCCTGCTTGGCGTTGGCCCCGGCAACTGGGGCCTTGTCTACCCGGAATTCTCCCGTTATTTTGACCCGTCTATTGATTACTTCACGGGTATGACTATAAACCCGTGGCCGAGCAGCGACTGGATGGCCATAGTTTCGGAACGGGGCTTCCCGGCTGTATTCTCCTTGATTGCATTTCTGCTGTTGCTTCTTTTCTCTGCGTGTCGCCGCGCGCTTAACGCTGAAAACTTCACTGAATACAGGGAAGGCGTTGCATTGGCCGCGTCCATTCTCGTTTCAGCCACGGCGGGATGTTTTGACCCTGTTCTTATGCTGCCCGCCTCTTCTTTTGCGTTGTGGTCCTTATTCGGCGCATTGTCGCCCGCAATGGCGGAATGCTTTTCATATTCGCTGCTTCCAAACCGGCGCAGGTTTCTGATTGGACTGGCGGCTGTTTTTGGGGCATTGGCAATAGTGCGCAGCGCCGGGCAGGTTGCCGCAATGGCTGTGTACAGTAAAGCGCGCAATATCCGTCAGATATCAACGGCGGCCAGACTGGACCCCGGCAATCTGAAAATACGTATCCGTTTGTCCGGTGTGAAACGACAGGCCGATTGACCGCACGGAAACTGTTTTCGGAATTTTGACCTTGCTGGACGCAAATGTTAGAATTCGTTGGTCTTCAGGGAGTTCAAACCCTGCTTTCACGGCGGCGCATTGGGGGCGTCACGGCATATGGATACATCCACCGATTCCAATTTCAGGAAATTTTTCAACGATATAAACGATTTCCTTTTCGTCCTTGACCTGAAAGGAAACATCCTAGAAGTCAACAGTGCCGTGGTTTCCATTCTCGGCTACTCGAAAGAGGAGCTTCTTGGAAAACCTGTTCTCGTGGTGCATCCCCCGGACCTGCGTGACAAGGCGGCTGAAATAGTGGCCGGGATGATGGCTGGCAAAACCTCCTCCTGTCCCATACCGCTTCTGGCCAAAAACAATTCCCGTATCCCGGTCGAAACCCGTGTATACACCGGCACATGGAACGGCTCGCCCGCCATTATCGGGGTAAGCCGCAATCTGTCGGAACTGGCGCTGTCTGAACGGAAGTTTTTCGAGGTTTTCGACAATACCCAGGCCCTGATGGCCATCTCCGTGCTGGAGACGGGGGTGTTCACCGACGTCAACAAGCAGTTCCTGCGGGTGCTGGGCTATACCCGGGAGGAAATTGTAGGGAAAAGCTCCCGCGACCTGAATCTCTTCCATGATTACGCCCAGCGGGTTGAGCTTTCCAGCCTGCTGGCCAACGGGGAAAAAATAAGTGGCGAAAATGTGATAATCAGGACCAAGAGCGGCGAACTTCTGCATTGCCTGTTTTCCGCGGCGGTCGTCCGCGTGGAGCCCCATTCCTTCCTCTTCACTTCGGCTACCGATATAACCAGGCAGCGCCTCGCTGAAAAAAGGCTTACGCGCAACCTTCGCCGGCAGACCCTTCTGGCCGATATTTCCCAGCTCCTCAATTCAATCCGCGATGTCCGCCGGAAGCTGGATGACGTCCTCTCCCTCATGGGCAGGCATACCGGCGTGAGCCGCGTCTACATTTTCGAGGACGACCCTTCCGGCACGACCTGTTCCAACACGTATGAGTGGTGCAATGAGGGCGTGACGCCGCAGAAGGACAATCTTCAGAGCTTGCCGTATGACACTATCCCCTCATGGAAGAAAATACTGTCCGAACGGGGCCGGGTGTTTTCCACCAATATAGACGAACTCCCGCCGGACCTGCTTAAGGTGCTCAAGCCGCAGGGCATCCGCTCCATTCTTGTTCTGCCTTTTTACGTGGAGGAACGCTTCTTCGGTTTCATGGGTTTTGACGAATGCGCGGTCAACCGGGAATGGGAGCAGTCCGAAATAGACCTGCTCAAGACCATATCGAACATAATATCTGCCACGTTCGAAAGAATCGAGTTCCAGCGCAGGCTTGGGGAAAGCGAGGCGCGGCTCGCTCTCGCCATGGAAAACACCGAGGCCGGCCTCTGGGACTGGAACATAGCCACCGGCGCGGTCTATTTCAATGACGGCTGGTGCAGAATGCTGGGTTATGAAAAATCCGAAATAGAGCCGAACGTCAAAGCCTGGGAAAAGCTTCTCCACCCCGATGATGTTCCGGCAGTTATGGAAACTCTCAAACGCCACCTGTCCGGACAGACCGACGTATACATGACCACGCACCGTCTGCTCACAAAGGGGGGGCAGTGGAAATGGGTGATGGACAAGGGCCGGATTATCGAATGGGACATTCATGGCCGGCCCACCCGCGCGGTGGGCACGCACATAGATATCGACAATCAGAAGAAAACTGAAGCCGAGCTTCGCACCGCGAACGCCGCCAAGGACAAGCTTTTTTCCGTCATCGCGCACGATTTGCGCGGCCCCATAGGCACGATAATGCAGATATCGGAGCTGTTGTCGGAGAAAGGCTCTGTGGACGAAAAAACGCTTTATGTGATGATAGACTCCCAGAAGACCATGCTGCGCAACACTTTCCGGCTGCTTGAAAACCTTCTTAGCTGGGCCAGATACAACAGCAACCAGATAGTGCCGCATCCCAGACGACTGGATATCGCGGCGGTCATAGCCGAATGCGTTGACGATATCCGCCTTCCGGCTGAACGGAAAGGCATCGAGTTGTCTTGCGGAGATGGCGCGCCGGTGTCCGCTTTCGCGGATGATGAAATGGTCCGTCTTGTCATACGCAATCTTCTTTCCAACGCGCTCAAGTTCACCCCTTCCGGCGGAAGGATAGCGGTCTCGTCCGCTGGCGGGGCGGAGCAGGTTACTATTTCGGTGGCCAACATGGGGCCGGGCATATCCGAGGAGAATATCGCCAAGATCATGTCAGACGACACCTATTTCACCACTTTCGGCACGGACAACGAAAAGGGCGCCGGGCTCGGCCTGAAGCTGTGCCGGAGCTTCGTGCTGGCCAATGACGGTTCCTTTAACGTCCGCAGCGAGGCAAGCGGTGAAACGGTGTTTTCAGTCACCCTGCCTTCCGGCGGCTAAATGCCCCGGTCGTCATTCCTATTTTATCGCTTGAAAATCAGCCGGAGTTAGGTATAATTTCCACAGAGCAGGCGGTCCCCTCCGTCACATAGGGGACGCGGCCGGGCCCTTGCGGCAGCGGTTTCCAAACCGTGGGACTGACAATCCGTCCCGCGTTTTGTCGTCGGGACAACCATGGAGAATCGCATGCAGCCTGAAAGCAGAACCGGGCCCGTGAAGTGGACGTTATCGCTTAAAGTAATACCTCTCGTATCCCTGATAGTGATTCTGAAGTTCCTTGCCCATAATTTCCGGCTGGAATTCCTTACCCTGTCGCCGCTTTTCACGGCCATAATTTCCGCCAATATTTTTCTGGTGGGCTTTCTCATCACCGGCGTGCTGTCCGATTACAAGGAAAGCGAAAAACTGCCGGGCGACCTGGCCTGCGGTCTTGAAACCATGCTTGATGACGGCCTGATGCTCCTGCGCAACGGAAGCGGCACCGTCGCCTCGGCATACATCGCCCATATAAAAAATGTCAGTTCCTCGATTTTGCTCTGGCTTCATAAGGAGGAGCGGACATCCGGGGTGATGCGGGCTCTTTCCGACTTCAACACGCACTACCTTGCCATGTCAGGGCTGGTGCAGCCCAATTTTATCGTGCGGCTTAAGCAGGAACAGCATCAGCTTCGCCGCATGATAACCCGCATCCATACCATACGGGAAACTTCCTTCGGTCAGGCCGGATACGCGATAGTGGAGATTATTACCGTCATACTGTGCCTGGGCATGGTATTTGTGCGCATAGACCCTTTTTATGAAAGCGTTTTTTTCGTTTCCTTCGTCTCTTTCATAATCATCTATATGCTTTTGCTTATAAAGGATTTGGACAATCCTTTCGGCTATTACGAGGCGGACGCTTTGTCCGAAGAGGTTTCCCTGAAACCGCTTGCGGATTTTCACGGCAGGCTTGAGACTATTCTGGCCGAAATAAACTGCGGACGCGAGGAAGGGAAGATATGAGCGATATTAACGAGATGCTTTCCAATTTGCCGGGACTTGGCGAGGAAGAGGTCCGCCTTCGCCTGAGGGAAGAAGGATACAACGAACTTCCGGCGCAAAAGAAGCAGACGGTTCTGGACATCGCCTTCAACGTCCTCAAGGAGCCCATGCTTCTCCTCCTTATAGGCAGCGGTCTTGTATATCTGCTGCTGGGGGAAGTCAAGGACGCGCTCATGCTGTTGAGCTTCGTCTTCGTGGTAATCGGCATCACGTTTTATCAGGAGCGCAAAACAGAAAATGCCCTCGACGCGCTGCGGAATCTCGCCAGTCCGCGCGCCCTTGTGCTGCGCGGCGGCAGGCAGTTCCGCGTGCCAGGCCGCGAGGTCGTCCGGGACGACATAGTGTTCCTTCAGGAAGGCGACCGCGTCCCGGCGGACGCCGTGGTGCTTGCGGCAGTCAACCTTTCCGCGGACGAATCCCTCCTGACCGGCGAATCCGTCCCGGTGCGAAAATCCGAATGGGACGAAACTTCCCCCGCATCCCGGCCCGGCGGCGATGACCTGCCTTTTGTCTATTCCGGCTCCCTGATAGTGCAGGGGCGCGGTCTGGTCAGGGTCAGCGCCACGGGCATACGTTCTGAGATAGGCAAAATCGGCAAGGCTCTCGAAAGCATCACGCAGGAAGAAACGCCCCTTAACGTGGAAACCGCGCGCATAGTGAAGGGGTTCTCCATCGCCGGCGTTATCATGTGCGCGGTGGTCGTCATAGTTTTTGGCCTGACGCGCGGCAGCTGGCTGAACGGTTTCCTCGCCGGCCTTACCCTGAGCATGGCCATGCTGCCGGAGGAATTCCCCGTCGTGCTTATCATATTCCTCACTATAGGCGCGTGGCGCATTTCAAAAAAGAACGTTCTCACGCGGCGCATGCAGGCCATAGAGACGATGGGCGCGGTGACCGTGCTCTGCACTGACAAGACCGGCACGCTGACGCTTAACACGATGCGCCTTTCCCGGCTGTGGGCCGACGGAAAATTCCATGCTGTTTCCGGGGAGGACCGCGTCATCCCGGATGGTTTCCACGACCTGGTGGAATACTCCATTCTCGCAAGCCAGGAGAATCCCTTCGATCCGGTGGAGAAGGAGCTCCGCCGCGTGGGGGAATGCTGCCTTTCCGGCACGGAGCATATTCATACCGGCTGGAAGATCGTCCGCGAATACCCGCTTACGCGGGCCCAGCTTGCGCTGTCGCACGTATGGCAGTCGCCGGACCGGCGCCATTTCACCATAGGCGCCAAGGGCGCGCCGGAAACCGTGGCGGATCTCTGTCATCTGAGCGCGGAGGAGCAGGCCCGGGTAATGTCCGCCGTCATGGAAATGTCCGAGGCGGGACTGCGCGTGCTGGGCGTCGCCAGGGCAGTTTTCGAGAACGGAACGCTGCCGCAAAAGCAGCACGACTTCGAATTCGGGTTCTGCGGTCTGGTGGGGTTCGCGGACCCGGTGAGGTCTTCTGTCCCTGATTCGGTGGCGGAGGCCCGCGCCGCCGGCATACGCGTCATCATGATAACCGGCGACTATTCCGGCACGGCTTCCTTCATAGCGCGGCAGATAGGCCTGCCTGACCCTGAAAATGTAATCACCGGGCCGGAGCTTTCCTCCATGTCGCCGGAAGAGCTTGGCGAACGGATAAGAAAGACCAGCGTTTTCGCCAGGGTCGTGCCGGAGCAGAAGCTCGCCATAGTCAACGCGCTGAAGGCAAACGGCGAAATAGTGGCCATGACCGGGGACGGAGTGAACGACGCTCCCGCGCTTAAGGCCGCGCATATCGGCGTGTCCATGGGCTACCGCGGCACCGACGTGGCGCGCGAAGCCTCCTCCATAGTGCTGATGGACGACGATTTTTCCAGCATAGTCCACGCGATAAGGCTTGGCAGGCGCATCTTCGACAACCTGAAGAAGGCCATAACGTTCATACTGTCGGTGCACGTGCCGATAGCCGGCATGTCCCTGATACCGGTGCTCTTCGGCCTGCCGATAGTTCTAATGCCGGCGCATATAGCCTTTCTGGAACTGATAATAGACCCGTCCTGCTCCGTGGTTTTCGAGGCGGACAGGGAGGAGCGCAATATCATGGCCCGTCCGCCGCGCCGTGTGGGCGAGCCGATGTTTTCCGGGAAGATGGTGTTCATCAGCCTTCTTCAGGGATTGAGCGTGCTCGCCACGGTCCTGCTGATATTCATCTGGGGCCTGAATTCCGGGAAAGGCGAAGCGGAGGCCCGTGCCCTCACCTTCAGCGCGCTTGTCTTCGCCAACATCATGCTGATAATGACAAATCTGTCGTGGAAGGACAGCTTCATCGGAATACTGAGGGATGCTCACCGGACATTCTGGTTCGTGTCGCTCGGGTCCGTTTCAGTGCTGATGATGGCGCTTTATCTGCCTTTTCTGCGCGGCATGTTCCACTTCGGGGTTCTGCATGCGGACGACCTGCTGATAACATTCTGCGCCGGCGCGCTCAGCCTCGCGTGGTTCGAGATATTGAAGGCATGTCGTTCGCTGGAGCGGACAGGCGGCTCTGCCGGGATGTGACCATCCTCCCGCTTTCGCTTGTAATGAAAAAGGCCCGCCTTGCAAGGCGGGCCTTTTCGTTTTTAATGGTGAACCGGTCAGGGACAGCAGCGGTCGTTTTCGCATACGCCGGCGAGGCGGGCGCTTTCCACCTGTATGGTGGAGTGGCGTATCCCGAATTTTTCAGCCATTGTTTTGTGCGCCTGCTGCAGAATGGCGTCGTTGTCCGCGCCTTTCTTTATAAGTATGTGCGCGCTGAGCGACTCGACGCCCGTGGTCAGCGTCCAGATGTGGAGCTCGTGCACGTCGCATACGCCGTTTATGCCGGCGAGGGCCGAAATAACCTCTTCCCGCTTTATGTGGGCAGGGGCTCCTTCCATTAGGATATGCACCGCGTCCCTTACCAGGTTGAAGGAGTTGAACAGTATAAGGCCCACTATGAAGAGCGAGGCCAGCGGGTCGGCGTAGGTCCAGCCGGTGAAGGCTATGACGAGGCCGGCCGCTATGACGCCTACGGAGCCGAGCAGGTCTCCCAGCACGTGCAGGAATGCCCCGCGCATGTTGATGTTATGCTTGTGCCCGCCATGCAGTATCTTGGCGCAGATTATGTTGATTATGAGGCCGATTACCGCTATGACAAGCATGGGTCCCTGCATCACTTCCCTGGGCTGGAAGAAACGCTCGAAGGCTTCGCGTATTATGAAGCCGGAGATGAGCCAGAGTGCGAGACCGTTGGCAAGCGCGGCCAGGACTTCCACACGCTGGTAGCCGAAAGTTTTAGTGGCCGAGCCGCGCTTCTGGGCCATAACCACGGCGAAGAAGCCGAGGCCCAGCGCGGCGGAATCGGTAAGCATGTGCGCGCCGTCGGACACAAGCGAAATGCTGCGCGTCCATAAGCCGCCGGCTATCTCCACCAGCATGAAGCCCGCCGTCAGGGCGAAAGCGGCCAGAAGGGCCTTTTTTTCGCCGTGCCCGTCGTGAGCGTGATGCCCGTGCCCGTGGCGGGAGCCTTCTTCCCCGTCTTCATGTGCGTGTCCGCCGTGTCCGGCCCGGCTGTGGTGTTCGCAGGCGCAGCTGTGTTCCGTGTCATGGTCGTGGTGATGCTCGTGATGTTCATGTCTGCCCATAGGCACCTCGGCTGTTGATTTTCCCGGCCGGGGCGTCAATGCGTCCTGCCGCGCCCCGTCAATGCCATTTTAGCAATATTGCTTGCATTGTTCGCCGTGAAAATAGGAAAATTCTACTGATCCGGAAGGCACATTTTACGGGGTGGAAAACATGAAAAAATTTGTCCTTATCAAACTGGTAGTCCAGCGCTCGCACGGCAGCCGGGCGATTGACACGGCTCTCTCGGCCGGCGCCACGGGCGTCACATATTACTACGGCAGCGGCACGGGCGTGCGGCAGCGCCTCGGTTTCTGGGGCAGGCTTATAGAGTCGGAAAAAATGATAATAGAGATAGTTTGCGAGCAGGAGAAATATTCTCCCATACTCAAGGCGCTGGACGAGAAATGCCAGATAAACAAGCCGGGCGTGGGCTTTGCCTACGTCTGCCCGGTGGAGGCGGTCGTCGGATACTTCGAGGATAGAAAATGAGGAAGATGTTTTTCTCGGCCTGCTTCTTCATGATGGTCGGGGCTTTTTCGCTTGAGCATATGGTCTCTTCGGCCGGGGGGATAGCGTCCCAGCTGTCGGGCGCGGTCGGCGCCAGCCAGACGCAGCAGGCCATGTCCGGCCTTAACGGCGGACAGGAGGCCGGTTCATCCGCGGTTCCGGAGCAGGAGTCCGCCCCGGCCCAGGACCCGGCAAAGATAATACAGGACTATCAGGCCGAGCTGGAGAAAATGACTCCCGAGGAGCGCGAGTTCTTCAAGAATTCCTCCCCCGGCATGCAGACGCTGACCAACCCCATCGTGCGGAAACTTATGGGGTCGGGCCCGGCAAAAAAGGGCGGAGCTTCCGCTTCCGATTCTTCCGGCATGGAAGGTGTCGCTTCGGTGGCCGCGAAGCTTGCCGCCGTCGGCGCGAAGCCGAAGGCTCCCTCGGTGATGAAAATCTGGGCCGCCAGGATTTACATGGACTACTACCCGCGTTACAAGGACGCGGTCTTCACCGGTTCCTGGATAGTGCCGCTCTCCCTGCTTGTGCTGTCGGCTGTCTGCATGGTGCTTCAGTACGGGGGCGCGTCCTCTTTCCTGTGCAATATAGTGCTTGAAGGCTCCGGTTTCGTGCTGGCACTTTTCTCCGCCCTGTGCGTGTATGTCGGGCTTTATTTCGGGGGCTCGGTCGCCTTATCCATGCTTATGGAACTGCTCCCGTCCCCGATTGTGTTCCTTGTGCTGTCCGCGGGCCTCATGCGCCTTCTGGACATGAATTTCCCGGTAATGTCGCAGGTCGTTGGCAGCCTCGTGATGCCCGTGCTGTGCGCGGTAGTCGCTGGCGGCCTGTCCCTGCTGTCCGGCACTTTCCCGAAAATAATCTAGGAGTCTTTTATGAAAAAACTGCTGCTCGCTTTTTACCTGCTTGCGCTGGTTCCCGCCTGTGTGCGCGCCGAGGGCCCCAAGGGCCTGTTCGGCATAGGCGTGCGCGGGGGGGATTTCAGCGCCCGCTATTTCGCGTCTGATTCCCTAGGCCTTGAGGCTGTTACCGCCCTGCGCTTCATAAAAAACGATTCCTCGTCCGATTCGTCCATGTCCTATTTCGGCGGAGGGGCGTTCTATAACAGGTCCGTGGCGGAGAATGTCTATTTTCAGGCCGGAGCCCTGCTCTGCCATTCTTCCGGGCAGGAGAACGGGCGGGCTTTCGGGCAATGGTACGCCGCGCCAGTCTTCATCGGCGCCGAGGCGGTCATTTCCCGGCGCTTCGGCATAGATTTCCGTTTCCATCCCGTGGAGGTGGCGCTTCACAACTCCGGCGGAAAGAACCGCACAACCACCTGGGCGCTGTTCGGCAGCCTCGGCGCGCACCTCTATTTCTAAATAATTTCATTACACGCGCAATATTGTAAAATCAGAACAGGACCGGGGCGGCTTCGTGCCGCCTCCCGGCGCGGCGATTTACACGGTTACGGAGGCTTTCATGAAGGAAAAAATCACATCCAAGTTTATCAGGGAAATTCCCAAATCCGACCTGCATCTGCATCTGGACGGCTCCCTCCGTCTGAAAACGCTTATCGAGCTGGCCAAACGGGACGGAGTTAAGCTGCCCTCCTACGAGGAAGCCGGTCTCAAGGAACTTGTTTTCAAGCCCGCCTACGCCAATCTGCCAGAGTACCTGAAGGGTTTCGGCCTTACCTGCTCCGTCATGCAGACGCCGGAAAACATCGAGCGCGTCGCTCATGAGCTGGTCGAGGACAATATCGCCGAGGGCGTGCGTTACATAGAGGTGCGCTTCGCGCCCCAGCAGCACGCCAGCGAAAAATTCCTGGTGCCGGACGTGCTCCGCGCCGTGGCCAGAGGCCTTGAGAGCGGCGCACGCGCGCACAACGCCTCCAAGGCCGTGCAGGACGGCGACGACCTTCCTTTCCATTCCGGCATAATAGCCTGCGCCATGCGCCGCTTCAACAAGAATATGTCGCCGTACTTTGCCGACATCCTGCGCATCATGCTTCACGCCAAGAAGAAAGAGGTCTACGCCACCGCCTCCCTCGAACTGGCGCGCACCGCCTCGACCATGATAGCCGAGGAAGGCTGTCCCATAGTGGGCTTCGACTTGGCCGGAGAAGAGTCCGGCTTCCCGCCCATAGACCACAAGCAGGCCTATGACTGGGCGCACAAGACCTTCCTCCGAAAGACCGTCCATGCCGGAGAGGCCTACGGTCCGGAATCCATATTCCAGGCCATAACGGAGTGCTACGCCAACCGCATAGGCCACGGCACTTTCCTCTTCGCGGCCGACATGGTCAAGGACCCCTCCATCAAGGACCCGCAGAAGTATGTCGACAATCTCGCCAACTACATAGCCAGCCAGCGCATCGGCATAGAAGTCTGCGTTACCAGCAATCTCCAGACCATTCCCGCAATCAAGTCCGTGGCCGACCATCCCGTGAAGAAGATGATAGCGGCCGGGCTTTCCTGCTCGATATGCACGGACAACCGCCTCGTTTCCAGCACCACGGTCAGCCGGGAGCTGGAGCTTGTCACGCAGGAACTGGGTCTCACCCGCAGAGAGCTGCGCAATCTCATCGTCGCCGGTTTCAAGGGCAGTTTCTTCCCCGGCAGCTACAACCAGAAGCGCGCCTTCGTCCGCGCGGTTATAAACAAGTTCGAGCGGCTTGAAAAGGAACTCCTTCCGCCCATGGCCCATAACTGATATGACAAATAACGACAACGGCAGCACCGCAGCAACTTCCCCGGAAAACACCTGCGCCGAGGATGTGGAGCTTTCCTGGTACAAAAACGTCTACAAGGGCGATTCCATGCCGCAGCTTACGCTGCGCGCCGTGGTCATGGGTTCGCTCCTCGGCGGTTTCATGTCCCTGTCAAACCTCTATGTCGGCCTCAAGACCGGCTGGGGGCTTGGCGTGGCCATAACGGCGTGCATACTTTCGTTCGCCATATACCGCACGCTCAACATCCTGTTCCCCGTATGGTTCGGCGATTCCATGTCCATACTGGAAAACAACTGCATGCAGTCCACGGCCTCGTCGGCGGGTTATTCCACCGGCGGCACCATGGTGTCGGCCATATCGGCCTATTTGCTGGTCACCGGCGTTCATATGGGCTGGGTGGCGCTCACGCTGTGGACTTTCTTCCTGGCGGCACTGGGCGTGTTCATGGCCATTCCCATGAAACGGCAGATGATAAACGTGGAGCAGCTCCGTTTCCCGAGCGGTATCGCCGCCGCGGAGACTCTCAAGAGCCTTCACTCCACCGGCGCGGACGCCATGTTCAAGGCAAAGCTGCTGGGCGCCGGCGGACTTTTCGGCGCTCTTGTGGCCTGGTGCCGTGACGCCCAGCTCCCCGCCTTCTGTAAAATTCCGGCGCAGCTGCCCTTGTGGTCCGAGAAACTGACGCTGGCCGGACAGCCTCTGGCCAAGTGGACCATGTCCTTCGACATGAGCGCCATCATGATAGCCGCCGGCGCGATAATGGGATGGAAGATTGCCTGGTCCATGCTGCTCGGCGGCATAATCAATTACGGGTATCTAGCTCCAAAGATGGTCGAGCTTGGCGCCATAGACGGAACCAAACTCGGCTATCGCGAAATAATGAAGTGGAGCACATGGGCCGGCGCTTCCATGATGGTCACCTCCGGCCTGCTGGTGTTTTCCATGCAGTGGAAAACCGTCATCCGCGCTTTTAGCGGGCTCGCCAAGATATTCAGCAAGAAGGACTGCAACACTCAGGAAGATCCGCTTGCCCGCATAGAAGTTCCGGGCTCGTGGTTTCTTACCGGCGTGACACTGTCCGGCCTGGGCTGCATATTCGTGCTCGTCCACTACTTCGACACCGCGTGGTACATGGGCATAATAGCCGTTCTGCTCACCTTCTTCCTCGCCATCGTGGCCTGCCGCGCCACCGGGGAATCGGACATCACTCCCGTGGGCGCGATGGGCAAGATAACGCAGCTTACCTTCGGCATACTGGCGCCGTCCGCCACGGTCACCAACCTCATGACTGCCAGCGTTACCGCCGGCGCCGCAGGCGCTTCTGCCGACCTGCTGACGGACCTCAAGAGCGGTTACCTGCTGGGAGCAAATCCGCGCAAACAGTTCTGGGCCCAGTTCATCGGCATATTCGCCGGCACGATGGTGGTTGTTCCTGCGTTCTACCTGCTGGTTCCTACCGCGGCGGACCTCGGTACGGATAAATGGCCGGCCCCTTCTGCTCAGGTGTGGGCAGCCGTCGCCAAGCTGTTGTCCAACGGGCTTTCCTCCCTGCATCCGATGGCCAGGCAGGGCCTGTTGTGGGGCGGCCTTATAGGTATATTTATTCCCTTGCTGGAGATGGCTTTCCCGCGGCTGAAAAAATATATCCCTTCCGCCACAGGGCTCGGCCTCTCCATGGTCATACCGTTCTACAATTCCCTTTCCATGTTCATCGGCGCGGTCATCGCGCTCATGCTTGAAAGGCGCTCTTCCAAGATGGCCGACACCTACGTGGTGCCGGTGGCTTCCGGTATTATCGCCGGAGAGTCTCTGCTTGGCATAGCCATAGCGCTGCTTGTCGCGGGCAATATAATCCATCCGCAATAAGCGTCCTGTCTGCTTGTACGAAGGGCCGGGGTCTGGTGACCCCGGCCCTTTCTTTTGAATATAGAACGGTGGTGACTGCGTTTCTATGGTATGAAAAAGCCGCCGCTTATCAGGCGGCGGCTTTCGTCGGCGGATAAAAGTCTACTTCGACGATTTTTTGCAGCTGTCGGACAGTTCGCTTTCGTGGGTTTTAAGGCATTCAGCTACATTGCCCTTCGCGGCCGCCACATCCTTGCAGAATTTCTCAGTGTCGGCCTTGCAGCCCTGGCGGGCCGCGTCTACCTTCTTCAGCGCTTCCAGTCCTTTGGCCTTGCACTCCGGCGAGAGGTCCGACTTGTGGGCCTTGAGACATGTCATAAGCCGGTTTTTCCCGGGAGGGATATCGTTGCAGAGCTTGGACGCGTCCGAGAGGCATGGGTTCACGCTCATCACCTTCTCTTTTTTCTGCTGGAGAGTGCTTTTGCACGCGGGTGAAAGTTTGGCGCTGTTGGATTTAAGGCATTCCCCTATGGCGCCGAGCCCCGGTTTCACGCCTTTGCAGAATTTGGCCGCGTCGTCCTTGCATGCCGCGCCGACTTCGGCCGCGTCCGCCTTTACCGTGGCAACCTTCGCCTTGCACGAATCTGAAACATCGCCGGCATGGTCCTTCATGCACTTCATCATCTCAAGGCCGCTTTTGCCCTGGCAGAGCTTCTGTATGTCGGCTTTGCACGGATTTTCCTGCGCCGCCGCCGTTGCCGCCGCCAGCGTAGCCGCGGCTAAAAATACCAGTTTTTTCATTATGTTATCCCCCGTTTGTAAGTTAATGTCTGCAAGCGTTATGTTAGCAATTTTTAGGGCGCGGAGTTCCTTGTTGCGGAGCGGCCCGGTTATCAGCTTTTCAGCTTGGGATTGGCCGAGGCCCTGCCGAAGCGAGCGGGGAAGAAAAACTCCGCCGCCCAGCCCGCCGCTATTGTCCACAGCGTCGCCGCCTGCCAGGAGAGGCCCTTGTCCGTCGCGTAGTAGAACGCTATCAGGCGCACTACCATGGAAAAGGCTTTTTCGGCGTGGTAAAAGAGGGAGGACAGCAGGGCCTTCTCAAAGGAAGTTCCCCGCCCGCGCTGGCGGAATACTGCCAGCGCCATGAACATTGAGGCCACCACCGAGGCTTCGGTGGCTATTACGTTGGCCGCATTGAGGAATATTGGGTTTTCGAGCTGGAAAAGACCGGCCGTAGCCAGCATGACGCCGAACTGCATCGCCGCCCCGGCGATTCCGCTCAGCGTTCCCTGCACCATCCTGGCGCAAGGGGAGTCATTGTACACGGTTATGCAGAACAGGGCGCGCACGGCGTCCCAGAAGCCTATTTTCTTGCCCTCGGCGTAGGTCCTGCCGTCGTAGGATATGCCCACTTCGTAAATCCTGAAGCCTTTGGCTCGGCAGAGCGAGCCCAGCTTCGCCGTTATTTCCGGTTCGATGCCGAACCTGTCCTCTTCCAGTTCAATCGCGCGCAGCGCATCCCGGCGGAAGACCTTGTAACAGCACTCTATGTCTGTAAGGTTCAAGTCCGACATGGCGTTGGAAAGCGTGGTGAGAAAGCCGTTTGCCAGCGAGTGCCAGTAGTAAAGCACGCGGTGAGGTTTGCCGCCGATGAAGCGCGAGCCGTATACTACGTCCGCTTTCCCATCCAGTATCGGGGCGACAAGTTCCCCGTATTGCGTCGGGTCGTACTCAAGGTCGGCGTCCTGTACAATTATTATGTCGCCTCCGGCGGCTTTGAAGCCAGCTCGCAGGGCCATGCCCTTGCCCATGTTCTTCGGCTGATATATCACTCGGACCGCGGGGTTGTTCATTTTCTGAAGGATTTCCCGCGTCCCGTCGGTTGACGCGTCGTCGACTATTATCAGTTCGCGTTCCATGCCGGCAGGCAGCCGCGCGGACAGAACGGCCTTCACGATACGGTCTATTGTGGCTTTCTCATTGTACGCGGGCATCACAACCGAGAGTTTCATAATAGGAAGTATAGCAAACGGACGCGCGCGGAAACACGCGCGAGCTGCGGTCCCTTCCGGTTTGGCGCGGGGGTTTTAAAATTGGGTAAACTCTATGTATGGGAAAAGGCTTCGCTTTCCGGCTGGTTCTGCTCGCTTCTTTCGCCGCGCTGGCGGCGGGCTGTTCCGCTCCCTCGCGGAGGCATGGACAGCCGCGGCGCGGAACTTTCGCCGGCAGGGTCGGTTTCGCCATTCAGGCCGGGGCTTTTTCCAAAGCGGAAAACGCGGCCAGGCTTGCCTCCTCACTTTCCGCGTCCGGTCTCGAGGCCACCTATTATAAGGCGCAAGCCGGTCTTTTCAAGGTGCAGATAGGCAATTTCAAGAGCAGGGAAAAGGCTTCTTCCGAGGCGCGCCGTCTGAAGGATTCCGGCAAAATCGGGGATTACCTGGTTGTTTCTCCGCAGGAATTCGCCGTCGCCCATCTGGGCGACAGAGGGGAAACCTATCTGCGGCGCTCCCTTGTGGAAACTGCGGCGGGATTTATCGGCACGCCTTACCTTTGGGGCGGTCAGTCGGCGGAGAAAGGCTTCGACTGCTCCGGGCTTGTAATGACGGTTTACCGGCTTAACGGCATCGAGATACCGCGCAGCTCCGGGGCGCAGTACGACGCCTGCGGCGCGGACAAAGGGCACGAACCTGAAGAGGGGGATTTGGTCTTCTTTGCGCCTTCCAGCGGAAGCGGCGTTGGACACGTGGGCATATATTCCGGCGGCGGCAAATTCATCCATGCTCCTTCCGCCGGAAAGAGCATCAGGGAAGATTCCCTTTCTATTTCCTATTTCCGCGTCCGCTATAAAGGTTCCTGTTCCTGTCTGTAAGAGCCCATCTAAAATCTTCTTTCTTAGTGAAAGCGTCTGTTTTGACATGAGACGCAGCGGGCTGAGAGCAGGCCTGTAAGCCGAAGACCGCGAAGTGTCGGGGCAAAGCGGCGCTTGCAGCAGAATACGGAGATTTTGGATGGGCTCTAATGGTTGAGGCGGAATGCCAGGTGCGGCGTGTGTCTTGCGGTCTCTCCCTGTAATGTCCGTTTAGTGCCGCTTTTCTTACCCTCCTGATTTTCGCCCAAAATAAAACCGGCCTCCGTTTAAGGAGGCCGGTTTCTTCGTTTTCAGAATCTTTGTTACTGGGCCGAGAGAACTTGCGCGGCGCCGGAGGCTTTCATGAGAGTCTTCTCCGACTTGAGTTCGGCCGCTTTGGCGCGTTTTTCGGCTTCAACCATCTTGGCGGCCTGGTCGGCGCTGAGGGTATTGTCGCCCGCGTCGAAGGAAGGAACCGCTTCCTCCGTGTAAATGTTGGGTTCGACAAGGCTCTTGTTGCCGGGTATGGTGATTTTGAGCGTACCGCTCATGTCTGTGCGGTAAATCTGCGCTCCGGCCGCTTTAAGCCTGTCCAGCGCTTCCTGATGGGGGTGGCCGTAGACATTGCCCGCGCCGACCTGTATGTAGGCCTGCTGGGGCTTTACCTTGGCCAGGAAATCCGTATCCGAGGAATAGCGGGAGCCGTGGTGCGCCACTTTCAGCACCTGTGAGGCGAGGCCGGTGCGGAATATGCGCATCATTGCGTTTTCAATGGGGCTTTCCGCGTCGCCCATGAAGAGGAAGCTGGTGTTCTTGTACGTCATGCGCATGACGATGGAGCAGTTGTTGACCACGTCGTTGTTGCCGCTTGAGGTGGCCGCGGGGCAGGAGTTGAGCACGCGTATCTTGACTTCCGGGTCCCAGTTAAGGATGTCGCCGGGGGCGGGGAAGCTGGTGGTGCAGCCGGGTTCGGCCGCGGCAAGCTCGCGGAGCGTGTTATCGCCCTTGGCGTCCGGGTTTTCCATGTTGGTGTCGTAGTACGCGCCGACGTCGTAATGGGTGAAAACGTATTTAAGGCCGCGGTAGTGGTCGGAATGCGGGTGCGTGAGCACCACGTAGTCCAGCTTCTTCACGTTGTGGGCGTTGAGGAAGTCCGCGATGGCCTTGCTTTTGGGGCCGCCATCTATAAGCACTTTCTTGCCGCTGGGCAGTTCTATGTATATCGCGTCGCCCTGCCCGACGTCAACGAAATAAACCGTCATGTCCGCGGCGGCAATGCCGGCGCAGGCGGATATAAGGAGGGCGGCCAGTGCCGTCTTCCCCATGCTGAAGGATTTCTTGAAATTCGGAAAGCGCATGTTGCATCTCCGGTACAGAATTCGATAAAGGCTTATGCTTCTATTATATTATTGGGGCCGCCCGGCTTTTGCCCAAGGGTCAAAGGTCCTAAAATCGCATAGGCCCCTTTGGCCGTGGCGGTTTCCGGATTTTTTCCCTTTCACCGACGACGCTATTTTATGGCCTGAAGCAGTACGCTGAGGCCTTCCCAGATTATCTGCACGCCTATCGCCAGCAGGATGAAGGCGGAAATCTTCGATATGGTCTGGGAGCCGGCCTTGCCCATGCGCCGGAGTATCAGCTCGCTGTAGCGGTAGAAAACGAACACCGCGGTCGCGGCCAGTGCTATGCCAAGGGCCCTGCCGCCGAAGCAGAGCCATGTTTCCGGCTGTATCAGTCCGCCTGACGGCACCAGGGTCAGCGTGACCGCTATGGAGCCGGGGCCGGCCGTGACCGGCATGGTCATGGGGAAAAAAGCCTGCGAAGTCATCTTGCTTTTAAGCTCTTCCTGTTCAGCCGAGGATATGCGGGGTTCGTTGTTCAGCATTTTCCATGCCGTGTTGAACAGCAGGAGTCCGCCGGCTATCCTTATGACCGGTATGGATATGCCGAATATTTTAAGGAGCCAGCCGCCGACCAGGAGGACCGCCAGCAGAAGCATGAAGGTGTATTTGCCTATCATTCCGGCAAGACGGTGCCGGTCCGGGTCTGGCAGGCCGGATGTCATTTCAAGGAATATCGGGGCCATCGCCGGCGGATTCAGGATGGGGAAAAGGGCCAGAAAACCGAAGGCCGCGTAGTTGAGAAATTCATGTAGCATGGCGTTCTCCTGCGTGATGTCGTTGCTTGCGGCGTTGAGCAAGGATAATGCTCTTTGCCGCATAAACATGTAAAGTATATAAAACACGCCGCAGTGAAGGCACTATTATGAATCATATCCCCGATGAAGACGTCCGCAAGGACGTTCCGCCCGTTTCTGCCCCGGCGCTCCCGGCCCGCGCCGAGGGCGGCATACCGGAACTCTGGAACATGGCCTACCCGCTCATCATTTCCATGGCGGCGGCCACGCTCATGCAGTTCGTCAACCGCGTTTTCCTTTCAAGGTACAGCGCCGACGCTCTCGCGGCCTGCGTTCCGGGCGGCATACTGAGCTTTACTTTCGTCTGTTTCTTCCTGGGCACCACCATGTACACCAACGCCTTCATCGCCCAGTACTATGGAAAGAAAAAGCTGGCCAGCGTTTCGATAGCATTGTGGCAGGGCGTCATACTGGGGCTGCTGTCGTGGGTCGCGCTCATTGGCCTTATTCCGGCCGGGCTGTGGATAATCAACAATTCCTCCCATCCCCAGCAGGTCAAGGTGCTGGAAGTCGAGTACTTCACCATCCTCATGGCCGGCGGCGGCTTCGGCATACTTAACGCCGCCCTGGGTTCTTTCTTCACGGGCAGGGGAAAGACCAAGGTCACCATGCTGGTGAACCTTGGCGGAAACATTCTCAATATACTGCTTTCCGGGCTTCTGATATTCGGCCTCGGCCCGATTAAATCTCTCGGCATAACAGGCGCGGGATACGCCTTTGTCGCTGGCAACCTGTTCATGACGCTGGTGTTCACGCTGCTGATTTTCTCGCGCGAGAACCGGGAGCTTTACAGGACCTCCCGCCTGATGCGCTTCCATCCCAGGCTTTTCATGCGCCTGCTGAAATACGGCCTTCCCAACGGGGTGGGATTTTTTCTGGACGTGGCCTCCTTCACCGTGTTTTTCTTTCTGGCCGGCAATCTTGACGGTCCTTCCCTTGCTGCCAACAGCATTCTGGCTACAATCAATACCATGGCCTTCATGCCGGTGCTGGGGCTCGGCATGGCCACGCTGACGCTTGTCGGCCAGCGCGTTGGGCAGAAGCGGCACGACATAGCCGAAAAGACGGTCTACAACGCCATCCGGATGACTATCTGTTATGTCGGCCTGATAAGCCTGTTTTTCTTCCTGTGTCCGGGCCTTTTCGTCAATCTCTTCGGCTCTCCCGACGCGCCCCAATACGCCGCCATACTGGAAAAGAGCCGCCGCCTCATGCGCATATTGGCGGTCTTCGTGCTGTTCGACGGCATCGGGATTGTGTTCAGCGACGCCATAAAGGGCGCGGGAGACACCCGCTTCCAGATGATGACGGCTTCGCTGTGCGCGTGGCTGGTGTTCGTCCCCGGTTCCTATATCTGCGTTTATGTCCTGCATACGCCGCTTGAATACGTCTGGGGCTGGGCCTGCGTTTACGTCTTCCTGCTTGCCCTGATATTCTGGCTGCGCTTCCGCTCCAACAAGTGGCGCGAGATAGACATACTGAAACACTAGGCTTTGCGGACGCAAAAAAGCCCGCCCCTGAAAAAGGGCGGGCTTTTCTTTTCTGCGGAAAACTAGCAGTACAGGTAATCCTTCACCAGCTTGCGAATTTCGTCTTCCTTGCCGAAGAGGCGCTCGCTGAGGTCGTGGTCGTTGAACGCCTTTAGCTTGGCGGCCTGCCTGTCCAGCAGCAGCGGGGAGAACACTCCGTCCTTTTCGTAAACCGCTCTGTCCTTCAGCAGGCAGTCCGCGGAATCGAAGCAGGAAATGGGCAGCTGGGAGAGCCGCTCTAGCACGTTCTTGTGCTCGGCGTGGAATATGTTGACGTCCACGTATAGCTTTTTGGCCATCTCAAGGGCGTCAGGCGTCTGCAGACCGTGCCGCGCGGCAACGCAGAGGCCGGCTATCAGCAGATACGGGTTGGCGGAGCCGTCAGCGCAGCGGAATTCCACGGTCTGGCTTTCGGAGCCTGAGGCCGCATTCTTCGGCTCCAGCGGGTTGGCGTCGTTCACCATGCCGTCGGCGTTCAGCCAGCCTAGCGGCACGCGCACCAGAACCGAGCGGTTGCGGTCTCCCCAGCAGATGTTGGTGGGGGCTTCCTGGTGCGGCACGAGCCGCAGGTAGGATGTGGGGACCTGATTGCCGAATGCTGTCAGCGAGGATGACAGGGAGAGGTAGCCTGCTATGGCCTTGCGGGCCGTGTCGCTCAGCTTCCCTCCGTCCACCATCATGTTTTTCCCGTTCTTCATCAGGCGGGTGTGGATGTGCATTCCGCTGCCTGCGTGGCCGGCGGAAATCTTCGGCGCGAAGGAAATGGTCACGCCGTTGCGGTAGCCTATCATGTTGAGCATCCATTTCGCCACGACAAGCTGGTCCGCAGCTTCTTCCGCGGGAACGGGCAGGAACTCTATTTCATGTTGGGCCATTTCGGTCTCGTCGCCGCGTATATAGCCCACTTCGCTGTGGCTGTATTTTATCTGTCCGCCGGCCTGCGCTATGGCCGCCACGGCTTCAAGGCGCAGCTTTTCCCATTTGGCGAAGGGCGCGGATTCGTGATAGCCCCTCTGGGCGGTGGCGGGGTAGAGGCTTTCCTTTGGGTATATGGTGTAGTATTCCAGCTCTCCCATCGCGTCCATCGTCATGCCGGTGGCGTCCTTCAGGGACTGTTGCGCCTTTCTCAGCACGTTTTCCGGCGAGCTGGACAGTGGCGTGCCGTCGCTGGTGTAGTAGGAACAGAGGAGGTCCAGCGTGGGCCTGTCGGCGAAGGGGTTGACGTAGGCGGTGCGGAAGCGCGGTATGGCGTAAAGGTCGCTGGAGGCGGCGTCTATGAAGCTGAACAGGCTTGAGCCGTCCACACGCTCGCCGAAGGAAAGGAAACGGTCCAGCCGCGCCTCGTCGCTTATGACGAAACCGAGGGTCTTGAGCCGTCCATCGTGGGCGACGTAGCGGAAGTTGACCATCTCGATATTGTTTTCCTTTATATAGCGGACGATGTCCTTCTTGGTGAAATCGCGCGGGTTCTTGTCCAGGTAGCGCGCTATCTTGTGGGCGGTGATGCTTTGCTTTTTCGTTGCCATTGTTCTTCCCTCCGTAAATTTGCGCCGGCCGCTGCCGACGTTCGTATTCTACTAATTTCCTCGCGTTTTCAAGATGATGAAAACAGGGCATGAAAAAAGGCCGCGCGTCCGTCGGGACGCGCGGCCTTCATTGAATGCGGTTTGGCTACTGTTTCCAGGACGAGAGCATTCCGTTGACGTGGTTGACCGGGGTTTCCGGGGCCTGATTCGGCAGGCCGACCGGCTTCAGTGTCACGTTATTGCCCGTCATCTCTATATAACCGGCGTAACCGGGGTCGTTGGCGTCGCTGCCGCGCGCCATCATGGCCGTGGCGGCCACGCTGCGCTTGAGCTCAAGGAATGAATCCCTGCGGAAGGCGAGGAAGCATTCCATGACTTTTTCCGGGGCTATCCCATCGGAGGTCATGGCCGCGAAATGGTCAGCGAAGCTTCTGGCCGACATGTATTTGGACAGGTCGGAGCGGAGTATGCGTTTCGGGGCGATTTTCCGGTACTCATACTCGTAGCCGTGCATCATCGTCGAATCCCCGCTCAGCGCGGAGGGGCCCAGGTCGGCCGCCGCTTGAAGTATGCTCAGGGCCGCCGAGATGTCGGAAGGAGCGTTTGCGGAGGCCCAAAGCGGGGCCTGCCCCGCGCCGAATATGTAGCCGGGAGGGAATGATTCCTTCTCGTATATCCAATCCGCCTGAAGATATGCGAGCAGGGCTTCATCCCGGGTCTTGGACGCCATCCTGCGTATGCCGGCCGGCAGAACGGTGAAATATCCCTTTTCACTTGTGCGGCCGTAGTTTCCGAGCCCGAACAGCTGAAGGTAGAGGGCGGGGTGGTCAATCTTGGATTCAACCGCGACGCCCATCGCGCGCTGAGTGGCTATTACGTCGTTTATGACTTCGCGCGTGGTGGTCATCAGGCGGTCCTGAGGGCCGAGCAGCACCGTCACCTGATACTCTTCCGTATTCATGTTGTACCAGAGGGTGGATTCCTCCGCGCGATTGGTATTGGTGACATCGCCGTGGAAGGAGGACCTGACCGTGCCCACCAGATAGTGCTGCTTCTGGCCTCCGTCGTTCTGCCAGATTATTTCATAGAACACCGCTCCCGACGCCCGCGTCAGGTGCAGCTTGGAAAGGCGGAACTGGATGTTGGAATCTTGCGTAACATCGCGCATCTCTATGTTGACCTTGCCGGCCTGTCCCGAGCCTTTGGATGTGGTCTGCGGCGGCAGTTCGCGCATGGCGGAGGAGTCGAACTTCATCAGCCTGTCGAGCGCGGCGGTAACCTGCCCGTCGGTCAGGGAGACATAGCTCCATCCTTCGGTGGAGGTGCTGTGCTCCCCGTTGCTGAAGGCCGCAGTGAATTCCACTTTTGCCAGGTCTTCCAGCTTGCTGATTATCTTAACTTCTCCCTTGATAATCGCCGCGCCGAATTTGGTGCTTTCCACGTTGGAAGGATTGACGCTAGGGATGACGGAGTCGTCGTAGACATCTACGCCGGCGTAAAGGCGCAGGTTGTTGCTGAAAACCTGTCCGTTGCCGTCCTGCACGACCACGCGGACATGCGTGTCGTCCAGCTTCTTTATGTAATAGCTGACCCACTTGTCGCGCGCATGGCCTACGCCCGCGCTGGCGCCCGCGCCCACGTTGCCGAACACGAAGCTGGCCGCGTTGGCGGACGCCCCGGCAGATATGCCCGAACCGCCCTCAAGCCTGCCGGTTATGGTGATGTCCTCGCCCGGTTTCATGTCTTCCTGAAGGGTCTTTGAGGTGAGCGGCCAGAGTATTATGCGCTGCTTGGCGTGCTGGTAAGCTTCGGCCCAGTCCTTGGGGATGGCGCGGGTTTCAAGCACTTCTATGGTTCCGGTAAGGCGGCCGGCCACCGACATGCCGTTTACGCTGAGGGGCATGGAAGCTCCGCCGAACAGCTGCGCTTTCGTGTTGGTGCGCAGGAAAACTATATCCTGTCCGCCCGCCACTGCGGAATCGCGCACCTGCTGCCGGATGGGGTCGGCCTTTATCTCGTCGGCGGTGAGTATCTTCGCCTTGAAATAGCCGGCTCCGCCCAGAGAGAAGTTGGGGCCCACGTTAAATGTCGAGTCCAGGTCTTTCGAGCGTTCCTTGTAGACCTGCTTCTTCGCAATCTTTTCCAGGGCCTCCAGCGGGGCGCTGACTATTTTCGTGAACCGGGAGGGGGTGGCGTTTCCGGCGGGTGTTGCCGTTCCCTGATGCGCGGAAGTCTGCGCGCCGGGTTTCTGCTCGTCCGACAGCCAGGGCTGCAGCTGTCCGGCGGTTATCGGCTTCGCGCCGGGCGTTCCGGTCAGCGTTGCGGTATTGAACGAATCCGCGGTCGCTTCCTTAAGCGTTGCGGTGCCGATGGTCTTCTGCACGGTCTCAAACGCCTTTTTAACCGCGGCTTCAACCACGGAGGAGGACTGCGCGGGAGCGGCCTTGGCCGAGATGTCCTCGGAGGGTGCCAGCTTCGGCATGGCCGCGGCGGGAGCTTTC
>Ga0074197_1000434_pt1 | contig 53038 bp, 42 predicted proteins | sample EPASupsiteSAE305_FD_64526 | JGI IMG/M metagenome (GOLD analysis project Ga0074197, IMG submission 64526) | Bioremediated contaminated groundwater microbial communities from EPA Superfund site, New Mexico - SAE3-05 reassembly with SPADES | ecosystem: Environmental > Aquatic > Deep subsurface >...
GCCCGGCACGTTGGGCAGACGGCGATAGAGTGGCGAAGTATCCCAGAACTGGGGTTCGGAACAACCAACACAGCCATGGCCGGAGGCTACCGGCCAGCTGACTTTCTCGTTAAAACGCTGGGTAGGACAGTTGTGGAAGGTTGCCGGCCCCTTACAGCCCATCTTGTAGAGGCAGTGCCCCTTGCGGTGGGCATCATCCCCCCAGTGTTCCACATACTGACCGGCATCAAAGTGGGGACGACGCTCACAGTTGTCGTGAATCCGCTTGCCATAGGCAAACAGGGGGCGACCATGGCTATCAAGGTTGGGGAGTTTACCAAAGGTAAGGAAGTGAACTACTACAGCGGTCAGGTTATCGGCATTGCATGGACAACCGGGCAGGTTGATCACCGTAGCACCGGGTACCGCCTCTTTAACCCCAACCGCACCGGTGGGATTGGGAGCAGCAGCAGCAATGCCGCCATAACTGGCGCAGGTGCCCACCGCAATGGTGGCAGCAGCAGATCCGCAAACCTGTCTGGCCCGGGCCAGATGTGATTTACCCCCTACGCAGCCGTATGCCCCGCCTTCTTTCATCGGGATTGAACCTTCTACGATGCAGAGGTACTTCCCTTGAAACTCCTTGACCGTTTTCTCAAGGTTGGCCTCAGCCTGATGCCCGGCTGCTGCCATGATGGTTTCATGGTAATCAACCGACAGGATATCCAGCACCAGCTCCCCCACGGTGGGGTTGGCAGAACGTAACAGCGCCTCTGTATCACCGCAGCAATCCTGAAATTCAAGCCAGACCAGCGGAGGACGCTGCACCTTGTCCAGGGCTTGAGCCACCTTGGGTGCCATGGTGGCAGGTAACGCCATGGCAGCGGTGACAGTAGAACAGAATTTCAGGAAATCTCGCCGCGAGACTCCCCGTTCTTCAAGCAACCTGGCAACTGAGAAATCTTCCTGTTTTTTTCCCGTACAATCATCCCTGTCCATAGGTACCTCCTCTGGCGGTAGCTGCACAATCGTTCCCTGATATTGTATACTCCTTGCCCATTACGCCAACGTTTAATACAAACAGTGTTATTATATAACCAAAATCGTTTTTAGCAAGCGCTAAGGAAATATTTCATGAAAGAGTATTCGCCAAACAACCACTGCTAAAAGCACCAACAGGTCATTGTATCAAAATATGCAAATATCTATTTTTCTGCATAAAATTGACCTTTACAAAAGGTCGTTGTATACACACTGCCATGGTTATCCTCAGACAACATATTATCCTGATCATGTTTGTTGCCATAGCACTGCTTTTCAGCATGTCAGCTAGCCATTGCTCTTGGATTGCCCAGGTACTGGATACTCCTATGTCCTCTTCTCTGCATTTCAGTCACAACGAATTTGGCGAAGAAAATCTGGAAGATTCACATTATTCAACCTCTTCGTTTCTTCCCCCGGACACCCTGGCTACCTACGCAACAACCTTTCATCCCGTACTATTTTCAACAGAACTGACACCAGCCGACCAATCCTATCATCTCCCCACGATCTACTTTGACATCTTTGTTCCACCCCAAAAGCTCGGCTAAAGACGTTAGTTGTATAGCAGCAGTAATAGCTTTCACTTACCACTCCTTGCTGTTACAGACAGCAGGACACTACCGAAAGGAGCTATTCCATGAGTATCCGCACCAGACTTGCAGCCAGTTTTGCCACTCTCTTTGCTGTTGCTCTGCTGGCCGGTTGCGAAACCGGACCACAGGTCAAGAGCGAGGCACCAGCACCACAGACCGTAGCAATAGAAGCCCCCAAACAGGCAGCTGCAAAGCCGGCTGGTCCGGTTATGCCAGCGGGAGTCAGTGTCATCAGTACCGAAGCATTGAAGGCCTTAGTCGACAAAGGCCCCCAAGCCGGCAATTACCTGCTGTTTGACAGCCGTCCTGCAGGGCGCTTTAACGCCGCCACCATCCCCACATCAGAACACCTGACAGATGCTGAAATGGAAAAACTTAGTAAGGAAGGGAAGGTTGCATCACGCCTAGGAAATGACAAGGGCAAACTGGCTATCTTCTGGTGCGGAGGCCCCACCTGACCGTTCTCCATCAAAGCTGCCGGTCTGGCAGCAAAAAATGGCTATACCAATGTTAAGGTTTATTCTGGTGGCGACCCTGCCTGGGCAAAAGCAGAACTGCCCTTTGTTTCTTCCCCTAAATTTGTAAAAGAAGGCAATATCCTCTTGCTTGACCTGCGTGCTGCAAACAAGTTTGCCGCTGGCCACATACCTCGTGCCATGAGCCTGCCCGTGACCAGCCTTGACAAGTACCAGGAAGCCAATTGGCCATCATTCAAGGGTGCCCCGATTGTCTTTTACAGCGATAATCAAGCTGATATAGACAAGGCCCTGGAGCTGATGCGTGATTATGGCCTGTCCAAGGCAACCTTCTTCCCTGGCGGTCTGGCCAAGTGGCAGCAGTTGGGCAATCCTCTCGAGGCTGGCCCCAAACCGGCACCAGCAAACCTTACCTTTGTACGGAAACTTGAAGCACAGGACATCACTATTCCTGATTTCATCAAGGCTTTGGACAATGCGAATATCGTAATTCTTGATGTCCGCAATGACACAGAAAGAAAGACAGGTCAATTCAAAGGGGCCATCCATATCCCCTCTGATCAGATTGGATCACGCTACAAGGAAGTGCCCAAGGACAAGCTGGTTATCGTCCATTGTGCAACCGGCATTCGTGCCGGGATTGCCTACGAAACCCTCAAGGCCAAAGGGTTCACTAATCTTAAAGTACTGAATGCAAATGTTGCCTTTACCGGTGACAAGTACAAAATCACTGAATAATTTCAGGCTTAATTGATCCAAACAAAACAGGGACGGGGTTATCCGTCCCTGTTTTGTTTCATCCAGCATCATTGCAACATGTCAGCAACAGACCACACGATTTGGCCAGCACTTCACTAACTCCAACGCTAAAACATAACCATTTATTATCGCTAAACTTTACTCTCCCTCCCAAATATTTTTATCTTTAAAACTACCAGACCAGATGTTGCACATCCAAATGCAACACCAGATATTAACGCAACACCAAAAACAGTCCTTTGTTTTAAGCCAGTTACACATTTTGCCATACCAATAATGTTGCATACGCAACACTATGTATACAACTCAGCCAAAAGACCAAGCACTCAAGAAAATCAAGATATAGTGTTTACAATTAGTATGTTACACATTATTTCACTATAGCAATCTGGTTTTGGCACAATACTTGGAATAAGAGAGATGCAACAGTAGTTGTTGCACAGAATGAAACGAGGCACACCATGACCACCGGAAAAATCGCCATACCCTATTACGGAACCCTTAGTCACCCCAACAGCGGGTTTGAACGGGTTTTCTTTATTCTTGAGCATGACGAGCACAACCAAAGCAAACATAATCAGGTCAGTATGGGTATCTGGGACGCAACCCAAACGCCCCTGTTGCCAGCATGGCTGCATCAGAATGGCATCAAACAAGTTGTCTGCAGTTCTGCACCAGACCGCTCTCTTATGGAAACCATGCTCAAAGCGGGTATCAGAGTATTTGGAGAGAGCAGCGACAAAGCCCGTAAAATACTTAAAAATCTTTGCCTTATTTAAATAAGTACTAACGTTGTAATCAAATTTACATTGTGTGAAAGGAGACGACCATGAAAGCAAAAAGCAACTTTTCAACCCTGGTAGCCGAAACCACCGCAAAGGGTAGCTTGGCTCTATTTGCAGGTATTGGCGTATTTCTGGCCGGTTTCATTACCTGGTCTGCAGCCGGAGCTGTCAGCGCAATAATCGACCTTTTCAGCTAAGTCATCACATACCACACCCCTAAAGGAGGAAGCCATGAAGGCAAAACAGAATTTTTCCGATTTAGATGATCGCAAGTACATTGGCAGAGTACTGGCAGTAGCAGGTGTTTTTTTCACCGGTGCCGCTACAGCTGTTGCCTGGCCAGGTCTGAGCCATATTGCTCATAAGTTGATTGGCTAACCGTCCAAGCAGATGGGCAGGAATAATTCCTGCCCATTTTTGTGCTCTGACGCCAACTACCCCATGCAGATGAACCAAACATTGCAACATGCCGAAATTCGTAGTACTCTGCAGTGCCCAACCTGCTCAACAAGTCGCCTGTATCAGTTGGCAGATGGCAGGTTTAAGTGCTCACTCTGTAGAAAAATTTTCAGTGCAACAGCCAATCGACAGAACCGTTTGGCACCGGTCGTACGGGAAGGTCTTGCAACAGCATTCTGGAACATGGCTGGCACTGCTGATACTGCTATTGCACTGGATCTGAACATTAAGACCGTCCAGAAATACTTTGGATTGTTACGTGAACATCTGGCCAAACTATCACGTCAGACCCTACTGCAACAGTTTGAAAGCGATACCCTGCCAGCATCCTGGTTTCAGTCATTTCCACAGCAACAAAGCTGCGGCCAAACTGCTAACCCGATTGCAGCAATTGTTAAATCAGGAGATGCAATCAACTTTTTGTTTGCAACACCGGTTACATCGCAACCAAGATTTCAGGAAACCGCTATCCTGGGCTGGCTCTTTGCGCAGGATGATGAAAGCCTGCAGAGGCTAAATCTGGACAGAATGCATTGCCAATCCAGAGACAGCGACAGCATTACCCTTGCAACACCATTCTGGAGATTCATCAAACAAGGGCTGGTCCATTATCAAGGTGGATTCAGACATCATTTTTTTCAGTATTTGCGAGAAATGGAGTTCCGTTACAACGACCGTCAGAAACAACGTGGACCGGATATCTGTCTGCATTTTCTAGCTTTCGAGTAACACATTTTATTTTCAGGAGAGAGCACCATGCGCCGAACACCAGTAACACTCGTTGTACTCGTTTTTTCAATGCTGTTCATGCTGCCAGGCATGCTCCACGCTGCAGTGGACAAAATGGCCTATGACCCGGAGAACTGTCTGGGTTGCCACGGAGCTAAGATTCAACTCGACAGTTTTGCCGCATCCCCCCATGGCAAAAACGGCTGTACCAGCTGTCACCTGCAAAGTGCCGACCTGAAAAAGCACATGACCGGTAACACCAAACTGGACAAGGTCAACTGCTCACGCTGCCACGGTAATGAAGCGAAAGAGTTTGAAAAGAGCGTCCATGCCAAGAACGGCCTGACCTGCGTATCCTGCCACTCTGACATTCACGGGTTCAGCTCTAAAAAGGGTGATAAAAAGGCAGCTACCCTGGCCTGTATCAAGTGCCACGACAAGCAGAAAGCTCACCTTAACTCGGTTCACGGCGTTTCTCTGATGAAAGGCAATCCTGATGCACCGGGTTGTGCTGATTGCCACGGACTGCATGGTATTAAGAAAGTTCAACCGGCCAGCACCGTAGAAGGCCGCATGTTCCACGTTGACGCCTGTATTAAGTGCCACAGTGATGAAAAAATGATGCACCGCAACCATGTCAATGGTCATGCTGTTGAAACCTACCTGGATAGCTACCATGGCAAAGGCTATCGTTTAGGCATGCTACAGAAGGCTGCTGGCTGTTCTGATTGTCACACCGCCCACAACGTCCTGAAAAAAGACAATCCTGCATCTTCAGTACACCCCAATAATGCCGCTAAATCCTGCGCCCAGTGCCACACCAAGGCTACAGCACTGTTTGCCAAGTTCTATTCCCACGGCAGCCACCACGACCGTGAAAACTACCCCCTGATGTACTGGACCTTCAAGGCCATGGTTGGCCTGCTGGTAGGCACCTTTGCGGTGTTCTGGGTTCACACCCTGCTCTGGATGTTCCGTGGTTTTGTTGAAAACCGTGAGAAGCAGAAAGCCCTGATTGAAGGCCATGTACACCATATTGATGAGCCGCACAAACTGTACTACCGCTTCAAAAAGCGTCACATATTCCTGCACTTCACGGTGATCGTCAGCTTCCTGGGTCTCTCCCTGACCGGTCTACCACTTAAATTCAGTGATCAGGCCTGGGCACAGACCATGATGTCCTTCTTTGGCGGCGTTGAATACGCCGGTCTGATTCACCGTGGTTGTGCTGTTCTGACCTTCTACTACTTCATGGGCGCACTCTGGATGAGTATTGACTTCCTGCTGCTGCGTAAGGACGTAAAAGGAAATGTCCTGCAGCGTATGTTCGGACCAGACTCCCTGATGCCTAACTTCCGTGACATCAGCGATGTCATTGGTATGGTCAAGTGGTTCCTGTTCAAAGGTCCCAAGCCAACCTTTGAGCGCTGGACATACTGGGAAAAATTCGACTTTATCGCAGTATTCTGGGGTATGTTCGCCATCGGCGGTTCCGGCCTGATGCTCTGGTTCCCCGAGTTCTTTGGTCAGTTCCTGCCTGGTTGGGCCTTTAACCTGGCAACTATCGTCCACTCTGACGAGGCACTGCTGGCAACCGGCTTCATCTTTACGGTTCACTTCTTCAACACCCATGGCCGTCCAGAGAAGTTCCCGATGGACTTCGTTATCTTCAACGGTCAGATGGCTAAAGAAGAGTTCATTGAAGAGCGTGGTGACCAGTGGAAGCGTTACGAAGAGCAAGGCATTCTGGAGCATTTTGAAGTTGAGAAGCCCAGTGGTGTAATTTATGACTTTATCTTCAAAACCTTTGGCTTTATAGCTGTATTCACCGGCCTTGCCCTTGTGGTGGCCATGCTGTGGGCCTTCCTGGCCTGATAATTTGATCAGGGGGCAGCGTTTACTGCTGCCCCCTGACTTTTAAGAGGAGTGCTATACGTATGAAAAAGGATCTATCTCTGATACTTTCCATACTCGCTTTTATCCTGTATATCGTTGGTGGACTTAGTATTTTCAGCGGCCTCTTTATGGTACTGGTACTGAAAACCAAAGACCTGTTCGGTCTGGGTACCGCAGGAACCCTGGGCTATCTGTTCCTTTGCGTTGGTGGCTGTCTTTCTGTAGCCGGTGTGTTGACCCTTCGTATCATCCGTAACCGTACCAATCAGAAACTGTATCAGGCAGCTACCTGCTGAATGTAAGATCTGTTCCCGGAGGGAACCGTCACTACCATGGCTGACAAAGAAAATTGCGAACAACTGAAATACTTCAGTCATATTATGGACTCTGTAGCAGATGGTGTCTTCACGGTTGATCGTGATATGCACGTTATTGCCTTTAACCGTGCTGCAGAGCTGATGACCGGCATTAAAAGAGCAGATGCGGTTGGACGTCCCTGCCATGAAATTTTTCGTACCTCGGTCTGTGAAAACGGCTGTCCGGTGCGTGAAGCAATAAAAAAAGGGAAACCGGTTACCAACCGCGAAGTAACCATAAAAAACTCTGAAGATCAGTTAATCCCAGTTTCAGTTAGTGCCTCTATTTTGTACGATGACGAAGGCAACCCGATTGGCGGGGTTGAAACCCTGCGCAGTATGAAGCGTATCTACGCGATTATGGACAGCGTTGCCGATGGCCTCTTTACCGTTGATGAAGGGATGCACATCACCCACTTTAACAAGGCTGCCGAAGAAATTACCGGGGTTTCCGCACTGGAAGCGATCGGCAGACCCTGCTATGAAATCTTCAAATCAGAGGCCTGCACCGGTGCCTGCCCGATGGTTGAAGCCATTGCCACCGGTCAATCCATTCAGCGGGAAGTAGAGATCAGCGACCGCAAAGGCCGTAAAAAACTGATCTCAGTCAGCGCCTCAACTCTCTATGATGCAGCCGGTAACGTCATGGGTGGCGTTGAAACCGTCCGCGACCTGACACCAATTACCGCAATCAAGGAAGAAATTCGCGAAAAATACTCGTTTCGCAGCCTGGTTAGCCGCAACCCTGCCATGCGGCGCCTATTTGATGTTATGGAAGATATCGCTGCCAGCAATGCAACGGTCTTTCTGAATGGCGAAAGCGGTACGGGAAAAGAGCTGTTTGCCAGAGCTATTCATGACTTGAGTCCACGCCGTGAAGGTCCGATGGTAATTGTCAACTGCGGTGCCCTGCCGGAAACCCTGCTTGAGTCGGAGATTTTTGGTGTTCGCAAAGGTGCCTTTACCGGTGCTACTGAGAACCGTCCAGGCAGGCTTGAACTGTGTAGTGGCGGCACCTTTTTCCTGGACGAAATCGGTGACCTGCCACTACCGTTGCAGGTAAAACTGCTGCGGGTGCTGGAAAACCATGAATTCCAACCCTTGGGTGCCCGTTCCCCCATCAAGGCGGATGTCCGCTTCATTACAGCAACCCACCGTAATCTTGAAGAGATGGTGGCGGAAGGAACGTTCCGTCAGGACCTCTATTTCAGAATTAACATTGTCACCCTCAACATCCCTCCCCTGCGTGACCGTCGTGAAGATATCCCCCTGCTGGTGGATATGGCCCTGCAACGGTTCAATCTTACCTACAACAAGAAGGTGCGCTCGGTATCTCCTGAAGTTTTGAAGCTGTTGCTTACCCACTCCTTTCCCGGCAATGTCAGAGAACTCTTGAATCTGATCGAACAGTCAGTCATACTCTGCCGCGGAACAGAAATCACTCCGGATCATTTACCAACCAATTTTCTGGGTCAAACCCATGAACAGGCGCAAAACACGCGCCGTTCCGGCAAGATACCAACCGCCGCAGACCTGAACGCACTGTTAAGCCGCTACAGTGGCAATCGGGCTGAAGTTGCACGGGAGCTGAACATCGACCGTACAACACTCTGGCGTTGGATGAAAAGGCTTGGTGTGAAGGAGGCTTAAGGGGGTACGCTGATTGACACGCGCAGACCTGCAACAACAAGCACACACCATTGACACCCTGTTTGACCTTGGCCGGAACGATGAAGGAAAGGCAGCAATCCAGGAGGCCCTGGAAGCTGCCAAGGATGATCCGGCCTACCATCATTATTTCCAGGCAGAGGCCGCTGGCTATCTGGAACACAATAGCAAGGAGCAGGGCCGCCTGTTCACCGAAGCGCTTAATCTGGCACCTGATGACCTGTTCCTGATGCGGGTGGTTGGGGTCTGGCAGCTGATGAATGGCAAGGTCTGGGCAGCTGTCCGCACCTTTGACCGTGTACTGGCGATTGAGCCGAATGATGGCGATACCCTGCGCTGTATGGGAATAGCCCATTCCCGTCTTGATCGTGATCGAAAGGCCATTAAATTCTATGAGCAGGCCTTATCGGTTAGTAAAACAGACAGTGATTCAATGCGTCAGATTGGTGTTTCTCTTTCAAAACTGGGGGAAGACAAGGAATCATTGGATTGGTTCCGCAAGGCCCTGGCGCTGAACGAACAGGATTATGATTCCATGCGGCAGTTGGGGATCTCACTGGCCATGCTGGCAGATTATGAAGGGGCCCTGCAGTGGCTACGCCTTGCCCAGACCGTGAACCCGCAGGATTACGAGACACGGTTGAACATGGCATTGGTGCTGAAGAAGATGCGGGGGGAAGAAACCTGGCTTGAACGGGTCTCAATCAAACTGGGACGCTGGATGAGCCGTGTCTGGGGTAAATTACTGGATCGCTTTAACCTGCGTTAACGGTTTCAGGCAGTCTCACAACCGATTGACAGAGCCTCATCCGCAGCGTCATCCTGCTTGGCACTAGTTCCATGCACCGCATCAAGACGTTGCAGGGCTATTTTCAGTGCTTCCTTCATGGCAATCCGCGCATCCTGTTCCTGACCAGCGTCAAAAAGGGCATCGGACTGCTTAAGCAGGGCATCACCACCGGCAAACGACACCACATTGGCAACATCAGTATGGCCAATGGAAACGATTCCGGTGATTGCACTATAATTGGTCTTTGCTTTCATGGCTGCCTCCTGCAACAGTACCGTTTGGTATATGGCTTAAAAGCAGGAAGCATGCCAACAACCAAATCAATTAAATATCAGCATGTTACAAATACAATCAACTAAGTAAGCAATGATGCAGTTGCAACACCAAAAACCACCTCAATAATTTTACCATTAAATATCAATAAATTAGGCGTTGCACAGCCATGCAACGCCTAATTTGCCAACGCAACCATAACACAGATCAGCTACTCAGCAGCTTGGTCACCCGCCGCTTCAACCGTTGCGCCTCCCGTGCCGATTGGCTGGCCTGACTGATCAAAAGTTGATGCAATCCACTCTGTTCCTGGCCATGGGCAGGTTGACGCTGCAGATAACTGCCATCGGGCTGCATCTCCCAGGCATAGCGTTGATCAGCTGCATGTGCATCCAATAACTCCCGCAACTGCTGTTGCAATGCTGATGACTCAACCGGAACAAGAATCTCAACCCGTGACTCCAGGTTCCGTTTCATCGCATCAGCAGAACCGATGAAATATTCTTCCTGACCACCATTTCTGAAATAATACAGACGACTGTGTTCCAGAAAACGCCCGACAATACTGACGACTGTGGCCGTATCGGAAAGTCCCGTCACTCCTGGCCTGAACCGACACGAATCCCGCACATAGAGATCTACCCGCACTCCCGCCTGACAGGCCCGATACAGGCTTTTTACAATGTCCCCATCATCAAGGGCATTCATTTTAAACTGGATCAGCCCCCCGCCCTTTTCTTGATGAAGCGTAATCTCCCGCTCAATTTTTTCAAGCAAAGAGCGCTTTAACAGCTTCGGAGCAGGCAGCAGTTTTTTATAGGTCCGTTTCGGAGAGAGGCCGGTGGTCAGATAATTAAACAGCTCAGTCAGATCCTGACCAATGGCATCATCACTGGTAAACAGCCCCAGATCACTGTACAACCGGGCAGTGTCCGTGTGGTAGTTACCAGTGCCGATATGCACATACCGCCGAATACCGTTATAATCACGCCGAACCACCAAAATCACCTTGCAGTGGGTTTTCAGCCCCACCACCCCGTAGGTGACATGGATACCGGCCTCCTCCATCCGCTCGGCAATCCTCAGGTTTGCAGCCTCATCAAAACGGGCCTTCAGCTCCACCACCACTGCCACCTGCTTGCCGTTTTCAGCTGCCCGCACCAGTGATTCAATTAGCCTCCCCTCTTTTGAGGTGCGATAGAGCGTCATCTTGATGGCACAGACCTTGGGGTCATCAGCAGCCTCGTTAATAAACCGCTCAACCGAGCTGGCAAATGACTGATAGGGATGTTTGACCAGAAAATCACCGCTGTTACGGATAATGTGAAAAATGTTACGGGATGACATCAACTGGGGATGGTCTTCCGGGTGATGGGGCGGATCATGCAGTTTGGGATAGTTCAAACGGGCGATCTCAAACAGGTCACGCATCCCCAACATCTCTGATACCTCAAACACATCACTGGCCTCATCAAGATCCAGCTCTGCAGCCAGACGGCCTTTATGCACCGGTTCCATGCCCGACACCACCTCAAGCCGTACAATCGGTGCAAAGCGACGTTCCTGCAGCTCAGATTCAATCATCGCCACCAGGTCATCCGCTTTTTCTTCATCCTTCTCTGTATTGGCATTACGGGTTACCCGGAAAAACTCGCATGAAACCACCTTCATGCCCGGAAACAGCATATCAAGATTTGCTGCCATCACCTCTTCAAGCGGTACAAATCGATCACCTTTCCCCACCCGCATGAAGCGTGGCACACCAACGCCAAGCGGCACCTTGACCCGTGCCAGCGAAACATCTTTTTCACGGGGATAGCGGACCGTTACCAGCAGATTCAGGGAAAGGTTGGACACAAAGGGAAAAGGATGTGCCGGATCAATGGATTGAGGGGTCAGAAGCGGGTAGATATCGCGGGCATACAGCTCACGCAACGCCTTTTGTTCACGGTTGGTGAGGTCTTTCCACCCCACCACCTCAATCCCCTTATCATCCAGCAGCTTCATCAACTGTCTGAACAAGGCAGCCTTGTCAGTCACGAGGGTACGCACCTGAGCATGGCACTCCTGCAACTGCTGGCGTGGAGTACGTCCATCAATGGTCAGCTCCTGCACACCTGCTGCAAGCTGTTGTTTCAGACCGCCAATCCGTTTCATAAAAAACTCATCCAGATTGGCACCAACTATGGCCAGAAATTTAACCCGTTCCAGAAGGGGGGTGCGCGTATCAGCAGCTTCACTCATTACCCGCCGGTTAAAGGCCAGCCAGGTCAGTTCCCGGTTCAGATACCATTGGCTGTCATCCAGATCAAAAACCGGAGCTTCCGACGACTTGTGCAGTTCTTTTTCTGCCGGAGGTACTGTTTTTACCGCTCGACGTCGTGTTGAGACTGCCTTTTTCACCGAAACAGCTTCACCACCCTGTTGCACCTGATCCATCTTTTTCCCCTTATGTTTATCAAGCTTGCGAGCAGCAGTCACATGCCACCTCCAGATTGTTATACGCTGATTTGATTCTACACCACTGTTACAATCATGCAACAAACAGACTGGCAGTTTGTACAGTTGCTACCCGGCCGGTTCTGTGATACATCAGCTACCCCATGTCACAGCTCAATCCTGAACAATTTATAGCCGTCCATCACACCGAAGGCCCCCTGCTGGTCCTGGCTGGTGCCGGATCAGGCAAGACCCAGGTCATTACCAGCCGGATTGTCCATCTGCTTGCCAAATGTAAAATTCCAGCAGAACAGATCCTTGCCGTTACCTTTACCAACAAGGCTGCCAAAGAGATGCAGGAACGGGTCAAGCGTGCAGCTGGCTCCAAGGCAGAAGGAATACTGATCAGCACCTTCCATTCGCTGGGGGTCCGCATTCTGCGCCGCGACATCCGCAGGCTGGGCTACAAACCCAACTTTACTATCTACAGTGATAGTGATCAGTCTGGCGTGGTGCGTCAGGCCCTTTCAGATCTGAATATCGATACCAAACAGTTTCAACCGGATCTGGTGCGCTGGCAGATCTCCTCTGCCAAAAACCGTCTGATTGCTCCTGAACAGTATCCGAAGATGTCAACCAACCCGCTTGAACAGGTTACCGCTGCGGTCTATCCCCGCTATCAACATCTGCTACGGGCCTACAATGCAATTGATTTTGACGACATCATCATGCTGACGGTACGAATGCTGGAAGAGCTGCCTGAGGTTTGCCAGCACTGGCAGCAGCGCTTCAGTTACATCATGGTGGATGAATACCAGGACACCAATGCCGGTCAGTACAAGCTGATTTCATTGCTTGCACAGGGACATGGCAACCTCTGCGTGGTGGGTGACGATGATCAGGCCATCTATGGCTGGCGCGGCGCTGATATTGCCAATATCCTCAACTTTTCTTCAGAGCGCAGCAGTTGCAAGGTGGTCAAGTTGGAGCAGAACTACCGTTCCACCGGCACCATCCTGAATGCAGCAAACACTGTCATCCGCAACAACAGCAAACGCAGTGACAAAGCGCTCTGGACCGCTTCGGGCAATGGTGAGCAAATCAACCTGCTGGTGGCAGATACTGATGATGAAGAGGCCCGCCAGGTGGTGGAGCAGCTCCAACTGTCCCAATATCGCAACAAGCGCCCCTGGAAAGACTTTGCCATTCTGTACCGTTCCAATGCCCAGAGTCGTGCCTTTGAAGAGGCATTACGGATGGAGGAGATCCCCTACGTACTGGTGGGTGGTCAAAAGTTTTTTGAGCGCAAAGAGGTTAAAGACTCCCTCTCTTACTTGGCCGTACTGGCCAACCCCCGGGACGAGGCTGCCCTGGTCAGAACCATCAACTTCCCCAGACGAGGAATCGGCGGCACCAGCCTGCTACGCCTGCAGCAATGGTCCCTGGAACACAACCTGTCACTGTACGACACCCTGGGCATGGCTGATCAGATTGAAGGACTCAGCGAGGCGACCCGTAAGGCGATTAATGGCTTTCATGCCATGATCAGACAGGAGCTGGCTGACTTTACTAACAGTTCTATGGCATCTCAGGCAACTGCTCTGTTCAAGCGGTTGGGGATCAATCAGGAACTGTATCGCACCATTGACAACCCGGTGCAGGCCCGTAAGCGGATCGAAAACATTGAACAGGTGATTAATGCCCTGGCCGGTTTTGAGGAACGTAACCCGACTGCAGGGCTGGCAGATTTTCTGGAGCGGATTGCGCTACTGGAAGATAACCGGAGGGAAACCGGGGATGATCAGCCCCAGGATGCTGTTACGTTAATGTCACTGCATGCCAGCAAAGGTCTGGAATTCCCGCAGGTCTTTCTGGTTGGCCTGGAGGAAGGACTGCTGCCCCACCACCGCTCCATTGATGAAGACCCTGAGGTGGCTGAAGAGCGGCGGCTCTGTTACGTTGGGATCACACGCGCCAGGGAGCATCTGACCATCTCACGTTGCCTGAAGCGCCGTAAATACGGAACCTGGGAAGAACGACAACCCAGCAGGTTTCTGGCCGAAATTCCTCCAGAACTGTTTGAAGATGGAGAAGCAGCACAACAAGAGGCAGAACCGGTTGATATGGGGATAGATTTCTTTGCCCGAATGCAGAATATGTAGTAAACAACAACGCCCCTGCGAGATTGACTCACAGGGGCGTTTTCAGTTTATTTCTGTTGAAAAAAGCTATTTTACCGCAGCGTTCAGGTCCGCCAACAGCTGCTCTGGATCAAGACCGTGATTAATGGCCCCCAGATCAATCGGCTCACTCTGGGCACCCATGCAGCTAGCACAGGCTAGATTATACTTCTTCAGTACCTTTGCGGTCTCAGGATAGGTACGCAACATCTCAAGAAACGTCATATCTTTGGTGATTTTAGCTGCTGCCTGTGCCATACCCTACCCCCTACTCGTATTTAATCTCAATGATTTCATATTCTTTAGTACCTGCAGGCACCTTGACTTTGACAGAATCATCCAGTTTGTGGCCGATCAGCGCCTTACCAACCGGTGAAGTGCAGGAGATTTTAGCCAACTTGATGTCAGCCTCATCCTCGCCAACAATCTTGTAGGTAATCTCTTCTTCTGAGGCGGTGTCATACAGGGTAACCGTGGCTCCGAAGACCACTTTATCCGGCTTGAGACCGGTCAGGTCAACCACATGGGCACGTGCCAGCTTGCCCTGCAGTTCTTGAATCCTGCCCTCAATAAAACCCTGGCGATTCTTGGCAGCATCATATTCGGCATTTTCAGAAAGGTCTCCATGACTGCGTGCTTCAGCAATATCCTGAATCACCTTGGGACGTTCTTCTCTGATCAAACGCTTCAGTTCTTCCTGAAGTGCCTCATGACTCTCTTTGGTAAGCGGTATATTATTGGACATCGTTTACTTCTGCTCCTGACAAAGATAATCCTGCAGCGGCTTAACCCGTAACTCCTGCCCTTTCAGGGCGATGATGGCATCAACAGCGGCATTGGCGCCGGTTGCAGTGGTATAATAGGCAACGCTGTGCATCAAGGCTTCACGACGGATGGAGAATGAATCAGCCACTGCCTGGGCACCCTGGGTGGTATTAATCACCAGTTGCACCTCACCGTTTTTCAAGGCATCAACAATATGGGGACGACCTTCCATAACCTTGTTGATCCGACGCACCGGAATCCCTTTTTCTTCAAGAAATGATGCTGTACCACCGGTGGCAATGATGCCGAATCCGGCTTTATACAGTTTTTCAGCAGCAGTGACAACATGTTTCTTGTCTCCATCCCGCACGCTGATAAAGGCATTACCGGATAGCGGCATCTTGACGTTAGCGCCCAACTGGGATTTGGCAAAGGCTTCAGCAAAGGTATCACCAATTCCCATTACTTCACCGGTAGACTTCATCTCAGGTCCCAGAATGGTATCTACACCGGGGAATTTTACAAACGGGAAGACCGCTTCCTTGACAGAGAAATACTCCGGCACAATATCGCCTGAAACACCCAGCTCTGCCAGGGTTTTACCTGCCATGATCCGAGCAGCGATCTTTGCCAGCGGACGGCCGGTGGCCTTGGAGACAAACGGAGCTGTACGGGAAGCACGGGGATTAACCTCAAGGATATAAATAGTGCCGTCCTTGACCGCATACTGGACGTTCATCAGGCCGATAACATTCAGCTCAAGGGCCATGATCTCGGTCTGACGGCGAACCTCGGCAATCAACTCCTGAGATAACGAGTAGGGCGGCAGGGAGCAGGCTGAATCGCCAGAGTGAATACCTGCTTCTTCAATATGCTCCATGATCCCGCCGATCACCACCTGCTTGCCATCGCAAAGGGCATCCACATCAATCTCAATGGCTGCATCCAGGAATTTATCCACAAGAATCGGGTGTTCAGGTGAAGCCTGGACTGCAGTGGTCATGTAGCGCCGCAGATTCTCCACATCATAAACAATCTCCATGGCTCGCCCTCCCAGCACATAGGAGGGGCGCACCACCACCGGGTAGCCGATCCGGTTGGCCACTTCTTCAGCTTCTTCAAAGGAACGGGCTGTACCATTCTCTGGCTGCAACAGGTTTAACTTATGCAGCATTTCCTGGAATCGCTCACGATCCTCAGCCCGGTCAATGGCATCCGGGCTGGTACCGATGATCGGTACGCCAGCCTTTTCAAGGGCCACTGATAACTTGAGCGGAGTCTGACCGCCAAACTGTACAATCACACCAACCGGATTTTCCTTGGCAACGATCTCCAATACATCTTCCTGAGTCAGCGGTTCAAAGTAGAGGCGGTCAGAGGTATCATAATCAGTGGAGACCGTCTCAGGGTTGCAGTTGACCATGATGGTCTCATAACCATCCTCTGCCAGGGCAAAGACGCCATGCACGCAGCAGTAGTCAAACTCGATCCCCTGACCGATCCGGTTGGGTCCTCCCCCCAGAATGATGATCTTCTTGCGGTCAGTTACCTCTGCCTCGCACTCTTCCTCATAGGTTGAATACAGATAGGGAGTATAGGCCACAAACTCGGCTGCACAGGTATCCACCCGTTTGTACACCGGACGAACCTTCAGGCTCCAGCGCAGTTCACGCACCTGGTCTTCGCTGATCTTCCAGAGCTTTGCCAGCATCTTGTCAGAAAAGCCGTACTGTTTGGCCTCATACATCTGGTCACGGCTAACAGTAGTCGGATTCAGGCTCCTCAGTTCATCTTCCTTTTCAATGATCTGACGCATGTTGTTCACAAACCAGGGATCAAAGGCAGTATGCTTGTGAACCTCATCAACGGTCATGCCACTGCGCAGGGCATCTCCCAGGTACCAGAGGCGATCTGCGTTAGGGATACTCAACTTCTCAAGCAACAGTTGCTGCTCATGGTCAGTCAGGGAACGGCGGGTTTCACTGCCAAGATCAAACATTTTTGAATCAAAACCGCAGACACCGATCTCAAGGGAACGAAGCGCCTTCTGGAACGATTCCTTAAAGGTACGGCCAATGGCCATCACCTCACCCACTGACTTCATCTGAGTGGTCAGGGTGGCATCAGCAGCCGGGAATTTTTCAAAGGTAAAACGCGGGATCTTGGTGACCACATAGTCGATAGTCGGCTCAAAACAGGCCGGGGTCTCACGGGTAATGTCATTGCGGATCTCATCCAGGGTGTAGCCAACTGCCAGCTTGGCAGCGATCTTGGCAATCGGGAAGCCGGTGGCCTTGGAGGCAAGAGCAGATGAACGGGAGACCCGCGGGTTCATCTCGATTACCACCAGACGGCCATCACGGGGATTGATACCGAACTGAATGTTGGAACCGCCAGTATCAACACCGATCTCACGGATAATCTTCAAAGAAGCATCCCGCAGGATCTGGTATTCCTTGTCAGTCAGGGTCTGGGCAGGGGCAACAGTGATGGAGTCACCGGTATGGACCCCCATTGGATCAAAGTTCTCAATGGAGCAGATGATCACCACGTTGTCGGCAGTATCCCTCATCACCTCCAGCTCATACTCCTTCCAGCCGATTACCGACTCTTCAACCAGAATCTCATCGGTTGGTGAGGCATCAATCCCCACCATGGCCATCCGTTCGTACTCTTCCATGTTGTAGGCGATACCACCACCGGTACCACCAAGGGTAAAGGAAGGACGGATAATGGCAGGGAAGCCAATCTGCTTGATGACCTGCAGTGCTTCTTCACGATTATGGGCCAAACCTGATCCAGGCACTGCCAGGCCGATCTTCTCCATGGCCTGCTTGAACAGGGTACGGTCCTCCGCCTTTTTAATGGCAGGCAGTTTGGCACCGATCAACTCAACACCAAACTTGTCCAGTATCCCCATTTCAGCCACACTCACAGCTGTGTTCAGGGCAGTCTGCCCTCCCAGGGTAGGCAGTACAGCGTCTGGACGTTCTTTTTCAATGATCTTGGCCAAAATCTCAGGGGTGACCGGCTCAACATAGGTGCGGTCAGCAAAATCAGGGTCAGTCATGATCGTGGCCGGGTTGCTGTTCAGCAACACCACCTCATAACCTTCCTCTTTCAGTGCTTTACAAGCCTGGGTACCGGAATAATCGAACTCACAGGCCTGGCCGATCACGATCGGTCCTGCCCCGATAATCAGGATTTTTTTGATATCTGTTCTTTTAGGCATTTACACGTTACTCCTTCGTGTTGTTATCTAAATATAAAATATACGGCTCCGGCCAGACAACAGCCAGCCCAAAGGTAATCAAGCTTCAGCGGAACACCCATATAGAACACGGCAAACGGGATAAACACGGCCAGGGTGATTACTTCCTGGGTGATCTTCAGTTGTGCCAGACTGAATGTACCATGGTAGCCGATCCGGTTGGCCGGCACCTGCACCAAGTACTCGAAAAAAGCGATCCCCCACGAGACCAGAACTGCGATAAACCAATGCCGACTACTCAGGTTCTTTAAGTGGGCATACCAGGCAAAGGTCATGAAAATATTTGATATAAAGAGCAGAACAACAGTTCTCATACATACACTACGCTGTGCTGATCATAGAATCGAGCGCAGTTTGCAAACGTTCGATATGCAGCTGATCAGCTGCCATCATTGCACTAAACATATTTTTGAAGCTTTGGTCTTCAAATGAGGCAACGCAAACAAGATGTAAATCTGCAAGATAATTTTCAAGCTTTATGGCGGTTGATAACGCATCCACAAGTTTTGGTGGATTGGCTTCACATCTTTTAATCAATTTTTCCAGTTCACCCACAACAAAAACAGATTTTTGCATATCAATATTTAACGTAACATTCAGACTTTTTCTCATTTTCAGTGCAAGAGTGAACTGATCAGCATGATGCTGCTCTTCATCTGCAGTCTTTGTCCAAACTGTTTTGATATCTGCGTCAGCAGCATAAAGATCTGCAAAAAAAAGATATAGTTTTTTAGAAAGCAGTTCGATCTCACGACATTTTTCTAAAATCTGGGTATCATCTGATCTTGTAATTGACTCTTGCATTAAATCATCATCTCCGGTCACTCTGTTTCCAGCTCCTGCACCCAGCCGTTTTCAAGACCAGCCTCTTCAAGGGCCTCTACTGCAGCATCATACTCATCATGGGTCAGGGCACGATTGATCCCGTCTCTGTTTGTTGCTTCCCAGGCAGGAAAATACTGGCTCATCAAAGCGATGTTGGTTTCAACCCCCAGCTGATCAGCTATCCAGGGCAATGTCTCAACTGAACCAGCCCTGGCCTGCGGCAGCACCAGATGGCGAATGATCAGCCCCTGTAGTGCAATCCCGTTATCATCAACCTGCAGTTGACCTACCTGGCGTAGCATCTCCTTAACTGCAGCACGATTGAACGCTGTGTAGCCAGGAGCGCCAGACAGCTCCTCAGCCTGAATATCATCAGCGTACTTCATATCCGGCAGATAGATGCTCACCACCCCATCCAACAGTTGCAAAGCCTCTACCGTCTCATACCCGCTGGAGTTCCATACAATTGGCAGGTTAAACCCCTGTGGAATAGCCAGCCAGAGCGCTGCCAGAAACTGGGGCAACCAATGGGTTGGGGTCACCAGATTAAGGTTGTGAGCCCCACGTTTCTGTAGCCCCATCATCCGTTTTGCCAGCTCTGCGGTGCTAATGGTCTCGCCATTATTCTGCTGACTGATCGGATAGTTTTGGCAGAAAAGACAACTTAGGGTGCAGCCTGAAAAAAAGATAGTGCCGGAGCCTTTACTGCCGCTAATCGGTGGTTCTTCTCCGCGGTGTAGATTGGCTGAGGCAATACGCGGCTGCAGACCACTACAACACCGTCCCTGCTCGCCTTTAATCCGGTTTACTCCGCAGTGATGCGGGCAAAGATCGCAGGCAGCAAGTCGATGATACCCTTCCCTGACACGGTCCAACAATTCAGCTGATTGATAAATAGCAAAATACGGCTGCATCAGATTACTTGTTCTTCTCCATCATCTCCACAAACCGCCCAAACAGATACTGCGAATCATGGGGACCGGGTGACGCCTCAGGGTGATGCTGTACCGAGAAGATCGGCAGACTGCAATGCCGGATACCTTCAACGGTCTGGTCATTCAGGTTTTCATGCCCCAGGCAGGCAACATCCCCCAGCGACTCCAGATCTACGGCAAAACCATGGTTCTGAGAGGTAATCTCCACGGTGCGGGTAGACATATCCATAACCGGCAGGTTTGAACCGTGGTTGCCGAATGGCAGTTTAACGGTCTTGCCTCCCAAGGCCAGTCCCAGCAACTGATGTCCCAGACAGATACCAAAGATCGGTTTTTTACCGATAAACTTACGGATTTCCTGTTGCACAGCCACCAACGGCTCTGGATCGCCAGGACCGTTAGAAAGGAAGATGCCATCAGGATTCATGGCCAGAGCCTCTTCGGCCGGAAAGGTAGCTGGTACCACGGTCACATCACAGCCAGCATCCACCAGACAGCGCAGGATGTTGAACTTGATGCCAAAGTCATAGGCCACTACGTTGTATTTCAGGGTTGTGGGATCAATCTGGGGATACCCCTCTCCCAGTTTCCAGGCCCCTTCAGTCCAGTGATACGGCTTGTCACAGGAGACACCCGAGGCAAGATCAAGGCCAGCCATGCTGTGAATTGCCCTTGCCTTGGCCACCAGCGAGGCGTGGTCAAAATCAACGGTGGAGATGATCCCGTTCTGTGCCCCATTATCCCGCAGGTGGCGGGTCAGGGCACGGGTATCCAGTCCATGGATACCAACCACACCATGCTCTTTCAGGTACGCATCCAGAGACATGGTGGAACGGAAGTTGGAAGGAAAGTCCAGATACTCCCGCACAATAAAACCTGACAGAAACAGGCCACGGCTCTCGATATCCTCATGGTTGATGCCGGTGTTGCCAATCTGGGTGTAGGTCATGGTGACCATCTGTCCCTTGTAGGAGGGATCAGTCAGTACCTCCTGATAACCGGTCATGGCGGTGTTGAATACCACCTCACCGGAGGCTTCACCACCGGCTCCAAATGATTTGCCTTCAAAGATGCGCCCATCAGCCAGCGCAAGGATTGCTTTCATGCGTTAGTACTCCTGAATTCTTGATTATCTACCGGAAAATACAACCTTACCACCAACAACGGTACATGCTGCCGCACCGGTCATGGTTTCCCCCAGCCAGGGTGAGTTCTTGGATTTGCTGGCAAGAGCCGATTCAGTCACCGTCCACTGTTTTTGAGGATCAATCACACTGATATCAGCCACGCTGCCTGCCTTAAGTGATCCGCGACCAAGACCTAATAGTTCTGAAGGCTTGCAGCTCATTTTTTCAACCAACTGCGAAAGGGTCAGCACCCCTTCATCCACCAGTTTAAGGGAAAGCGGCAATGACGTCTCCAAACCAACAATACCGTTCATGGCTTCGTTGAATTCAACATCCTTTTCATCCAGATGATGGGGGGCATGGTCAGTTGCAATACAGTCAATGGTGCCATCCTGCAGGCCAGCCTTGATTGCTGCCATGTCATCAGCCTCACGCAAGGGCGGGTTCATCTTGGCGTTGGTGTTATAACCCCGTACCGCATCATCGGTCAGGGTAAAGTAGTGGGGAGCAGTCTCGCAGGTTACCTTGACACCACGGGCCTTTGCCTCACGGATAATCCGCACTGAACCTTTGGTGGAGACATGGGCAATATGGATTGGTGCCCCAACATACTCAGCCAGCATGATTTCACGGGCAGTGGCAATATCCTCGGCCACCCGGGGAATCCCCTTCAGACCCAGCTCGGTTGAGGTAAAGCCCTCGTTCATCACCCCTTCCCCCACCAGTTCCAGCTCTTCTGCATGGGAGATGACCAGAATGCCGATACCAGCAGCATACTGCAGGGCGCGCCGCATCAGTTCACTGTTCTTGACCGGCTTGCCATCATCAGACACTGCTACGCAGCCGGACTCTTTCAGCTCGCCCATCTCAGCAAGACGGTCACCGTGCATCCCCTGGGTGATGGTTCCCACCGGGAAGACATTGCAGAAACCATCGGTCTTGGCCTTGTTGATAATGTATGAGGCGATCGCCTTGTTATCAATGGCAGGCTTGGTGTTGGGCATGCAGCAGACTGAGGTGAAACCGCCTGCCACGGCTGCCCTGGTACCGGAGATAATATCTTCTTTATACTCCAGGCCTGGGTCGCGCAGATGAACATGCATGTCGATCAGACCTGGCACCACGTACTTGCCGCTTGCATCAACCGTCTCTGCACCAACCGGAGCTGTCAGACCTTTGCCAATCTCTTTAACCAGACCGTTTTCCACCACAACATCAAGGATATCATCAATCCCCTGGCTGGGATCAATCACTCTGCCGCCTTTGATCAAAAGGTTCATATAAATCACCTCATAAGAGTAAGTTTAAGTGCGTTATTCTACAGAACCACCACCACAAACGTGATACAGCATGGACATACGGACAGCGACGCCGTTCTCTACCTGCTTCAGGATATGAGACTGGCTGCCATCCACTACATAGGAAGACATCTCAACTCCGCGGTTGATCGGGCCAGGGTGCATGACCATGGCATCCGGCTTGGCCAACTTCAGGTTTTCCGGGTTAAGGCCAAAATAGCGGGAATACTCACGGGTATTGGGCATCAGGGTCTTGCCTTGACGTTCCTGCTGGATCCGCAGCATGATCACTACATCGGCATCCTGAATCGCCTCTTTCATGGTGCCACAAACCGTGACATTACCCAGCCGCTCTACTCCTGGCGGCATCATGGTGGGCGGACCAGCCAGGTAGATGGATGAACCCATCTTGGTCAGGCCCTGGATATCAGAGCGGGCCACCCGACTGTGGGTTATATCGCCTACCATTGCCACCTTGAGGCCATCCAGCCTGCCAAACTTATCCTTGATAGTCAGCATATCCAACAGCCCCTGGGAGGGATGCTCGTGAGCACCGTCACCGGCATTGATAATGGAACAGCCAACCTTTTTAGATAGGAAATAATGTGAACCAGAAACCGCGTGACGCATCACAATAATGTCCGGCTTCATGGCCAGCAGGTTAAGAGCGGTGTCTGCCAGGGTCTCTCCCTTGGTTGCAGAGCTGTTGGAAGGAGCAATATTGACCGTATCTGCCGAAAGTCGCTTGCCTGCAATCTCAAAGGAGGTGCGGGTACGGGTGGATGATTCGTAGAACAGGTTGATAATGGTCTTGCCCCGCAGGGTAGGCACCTTCTTGATGTCGCGGTTGTTCACCTCACGCATGTTTTCAGCAGTGGAGATCAACAGCTCAATCTCTTCCTTGCTCAGGTCACGCAGTGCAATAATATCCTTATGCTTGAATTCCATGGCCCCTCCCCTGTTATTTTTCAAGAACCACTTCTACCGGTTGCTGTTTATCATCAAAGCTAACTGCAACATTTTCCTTCAGGCTGGTGGGAACGTTACGCCCCACAAAATCAGCCCGGATCGGCAATTCGCGATGACCACGGTCAATCAGCACTGCAAGCTGTATGCAGCAAGGACGGCCATGATCCATCAAGGCATCCAGGGCAGCCCGGATGGTACGACCGGTAAACAGTACATCATCCACCAGCACAACCCGCTTGCCTTCCAGAGAAAAGGAGATGTCAGTCTTACCAACTGATTTATGGGGGGTCTGTTGCTTAATGTCATCACGATACAGCGTAATATCAATTGAACCAACCGGCACCCGTTCACCTTCTATAATCTCCATACAGAGCGAGATCTCTCTGGCTATATAAGCACCGCCAGATTGGATACCAACCAGCACGACATCAGCCAACCCCTTATTTTTCTCAAGAATTTCGTGAGAAATGCGGGTAAGTGCCCGCCGGATGCCGCTGTTGTCAAGAATAACCGTCTGGGTTGAATCAGTTGCCATAATCCACTCCCTTCAGAAATAGAAAAGGGTCTCTCCGCCCGTGCGCGGAAAGACCCTCTTGAATATGTGGCTGAAACTGTTGCACCTTTGTTAACCTCACGGGGTTAGATTAAAAGGCAGATATGAAAAGAAGTGAGGTACTTTACCATTCTCCAGCGAAAACGGTCAAGGAGAAGTTTTGACCGAGGCCATATGAATCGCCCTGATAAAGGTAGCCTCAGTTGCCTGCTTGATCTCCTCAATTACCGCTTGAGAAACAGCAGAATCAACAGAGAGGATGACCATTGCCTCACCTTTTTTCTCACTGCGCCCCAGATTCATGGAACCGATATTGATCTCATGCTTACCCATGATAGTGCCGATCTTGCCAATCATGCCAGGACGATCAGCATAGTGCAGCAGCAGCATATGCTCTTCCGGAGTAAAGTCCATGGCATAGTCACGCAGCCGAACAATCCGTGGAGCCCCTTCAAAGAGCGCACCGGCAATGGTGCGACGCTTGCCGTCACCTTCAGCGATCAGGGTGATCAGGTTGGAAAAGGCATCAGCCGAGGTGGTCTTGGTTTCTTCCACCACAATCCCCATCTGCTCAGCGATCAGGGAGGCATTGACCATGTTGACATCCTGCTCAACCACCCGTCCCAACAGGGCTGCCAGACCACACACCGTCAGTGGTGAACAGTCATAGTGTGCAATGGCACCGGCATAGCTGAAGGTGATCTTCTCAGGGTGTCCATCCAGCAACTGGATACCAAAATCAGCCATCACATTAACCAGATTGAGGAAGGGGCGCATCTGATCCATCAAGGCCATATCAAAGCGGGGAATGTTAACCGCATTTTCCAGCGGCTTCTCATCCAGATAGTTCAGGATCTCTTTCGATACATCCACTGCCACATTGATCTGAGCTTCAGCAGTATTTGCACCAAGGTGCGGGGTAACCGTTACCTTTGGGTTAGCGATCAACGCCTTAAGAATATCTGTATTGGGTGGTTCCACACTCCAGACATCAACCCCGGCAATGGCTATTTTACCGTTGTTCAGGGCATCCAGCAGAGCAGGCTCATCAATAATGCCGCCACGGGCCACGTTCATCACAATTACGCCATCCTTCATCATGGCCAGTTCACGGCTACCAATCATCCCCTTGGTCTCGTCAGTCAGCGGGGTATGGACGGTGATGATGTCACAATTTTTGTAAATCTCATCATGGGAAACCAGCTTAACCCCCAGATCATGAGCCCGCTTGACTGCAATATAGGGGTCACAGGCCAGCACCTCACACTCAAACGCCTTCAAGCGGGTTGCCACACGACCACCAACCTTGCCCAGACCGATTACACCGGCGGTTTTACCTTTCAGCTCTACCCCGGTAAAAGGAGCGCGTTTCCACTCGCCGGCCTTCAACGAGGCATTGGCCACGGTCACGTTACGGCAGGCAGCCATCAACAGCGCCATGGTATGCTCGGCAGCACTATTGGTGTTACCAAAGGGGGCATTCACCACAATCACCCCTTTTGAACTGGCATAGTCCACGTCAACGTTATCAATACCAACACCGGCCCGGGCAACCATCTTCAGTTTCTTGGCAGCATCCAGCAGGTCTTTATCAACCGTGGTACCACTACGGGTAATGATCACGTCATAATCACCGATCAAGGCCAGCAGTTCTTCCTTTTTCAACCCAAGGCGAACATCCATCTCAATGCGTGGGTCCTGCTTCAGCAGAGCAAGTCCTTGATCAGCAACCTCATCAGTAACAATAATCTTCATGGTTATCTAACCCCGTGTTTGATGTATTCAAGATTGTGCATCCTAGACCTGACCAGCAAAAAATGCAAGCGGACGGAAACAGTCTTGTGGTATACGTTACCCATGCAAACATTCAACATCGTCCTGATAGAACCTGAAATTCCACCTAACACCGGCAACATAGCTCGCCTTTGTGCAGCCACTGGTGCCACTCTGCATTTAGTCGGAAAGCTGGGATTTTCAATTGATGACCGCTACCTGAAACGGGCCGGACTTGATTACTGGGATAAGGTCGATTTAAAGCAATGGGAAACGCTGGAACAGCTTCACGCACAACACCCGGATGGGCGTTTTTGGTACCTGAGCACCAAGGTTGCCAGAAACTGCTACGAGACAGAAATCTACCAGCCGGGTGATTTTCTGGTCTTTGGCAAGGAAACTGCCGGTCTGCCTGCTGATCTGCTGGCTGCCAACCCTGACCGCTGCCTGACTATACCGATGCCGGGCCAGGTGCGCAGCCTAAACCTGTCCAACGCTGCGGCAGTGGTACTGTATGAGGCCCTCAGACAGACTGGACAACTACAGTAGCCTACGCCCCGTGCACCAATGAAAGAAAGAAATCTTCCAGATTTTTACGACGTGGTTCAACCAGAACTATTTCGCGACCACGTGCAACCTGTTCAGCTAGAAAACGATCAAGCAGCTCTTTGGGCACCTCTTCATCCAGCACCGTTCCATCTGCATCCTTCAAGCGGACCTGATAGCCAACTATGCCACGTGACATAATGGCATCCACCCGGTCCACCATCTTTAGTTCACCATGCAGCAGAATACCTACACGGTCACAGACCTTTTCAACATCATCAGTAATATGGGTGCTAAAGAAAACGGATTTCCCGCGTTTCTTCAAATCAACGATAATTTCCTTCACCAGTGCCCGACCAATCGGGTCCAGACCACTCATCGGCTCATCCAGAATATAGACATCAGGATCATGAATCAGCACCTGCGCCAAACCGACCCGCTGCACCATCCCTTTACTGTAGCCCCGGATAGGACGCTTACGCGCATCCCACAACTCAAGTTGTTTCAAAACCTCTGCAGAGCGGCGGGTTAGCAGTGCATCAGGCATTTTGAATGTTTTACCCACAAACTGCAGATACTCATCTGCTGTCAGATAATCATAAAAAGCCGGATTCTCAGGCAAATAACCGACATTACGCCGGGAAGCCTCTGACCCGATGGCTTCTCCCATAATAGAAGCTGTGCCGGATGTTGGCCGAATCAGCCCCATCAAACATTTGATGGTCGTACTTTTACCAGCACCGTTTGGTCCCAGAAAACCGAATACCTCACCCTGCTCTATTGAAAGCGATACCCCTTTCAACGCCTCAACAGTCTGGCGTTTTTTACCCTTAAACGATTTACTCAGACCCTGCATATAAAGAGCGTACATTCGTACTCCTAACCAATTTATTTTGTCGCTAAAGCAAACTTGCTGGTTGTTGCTACCTTTCCGGATGGCTCAAGATAGAACCTACCACCATAGGGGTCTGCCGGTGCCGGTGCAAGCAAACCAAGCTGAACCAATTGATCAACAGAAACGGGTAAACCACCATGCTCTGCCTTAAATCTATCCCGCGCGGTTTCAATACGTTTCACTTCATGAAATGCTGCCAAACGAATCTGGTAATTCCTTTTCAACGCCTGATTTTTAACGCCTTTCTCTACTGCAGTAAGGTAGACGATAGCAAGATCTGTCTGACCAGACTCCTGCATATAACGCCCAGCCAGACTCTTATGCAGATCCTGCCCACTTAGATCGCCAGCCCGCTTGTAGTAAGCTGCAGCCTTTGGATAATCCTTTATAAAATAGGCATTATTAAACCCTGCAAAAAAAGGTAGATACCAATCCCAGGTACGGTACCTCATGCCATAGTCAAGCAAGTCGTTAGCGACTTTAAACTGTTTGGCATCCCACGTTAGAAAGCCTTGTGCGAAATAGTAGGCATCCATATTGTAGGGGTCTAGTTGCACAGCTCCATGTAGAAGGCGGGACATGCCTGGCAAATCAGGAGGGGCAACGTTTGCCTTCCCCTCCTGCTCTTTACCAATAACCCCCCCAAAGTACATTAAAACCTTCATAACCAGCGAAGCACCAACCAGTTCTTTTTGATCCGCACTCATCGGCTTAAGGATTTTTATACTAGGCATATAACCGAGCTTTTCTTCAATAGGCTTGCTTCTCATATACATAACAAATGGGCCGAGAATCAGGCCATAACCAAGCAGACCGAGAAGTAACATGCTTAGAGGAAAGCGTATCTGCATCACTTCATCTCCCGGTGACCAAACAGCACAGCTGTTCCGCCAAGCAATATGGCAGCATAGGCAATAAAATAGACAACTGTAAAACCCAGCCCCTTCATATTTGGTGCAATACTATAAATAGCATTAACTTTCAGATCAAAACCGGCAAGATTAGGAATGATATAATAAACTATGGAAGCAACTGACTTTAGGAAAGGTGAAACAATTTTCACTGCAGCTGGAGAAAGAACAAACTCATACACTTGCTGTGTAACACTACTTGAAATAAAAACACAAATTGTGCCAAAAATAGGCAAAAAAAACGATGTGCTCACTGTTGACAGCAACATGGCAACCGCCACAAGCAAGATATACTTGAGTGCAGCAAACACAACAGCCAGTATCAGGTAACTCCAGATAATTGGGCGGCTCGGCGGATACATACCTGAAGCAACTTTTATTACCAATCCAGCCACAGTACCAAGTATCGCAGACGTCAAGATCAAAAAAAGAGCCAAACCGAAAAAGCGGCCTAAAAGATAGGAGGTACGGCTTATCGGCAGGCTTAAAACACTAAAGGTATAGCGCCGCTCCATATCTTTCCAGATCGAAGTAGCCCCCAGAAAAACTGCTAGCAACAGCAGAATAAAAGATATCAAGGACAAAGAGAGTGTAATGGAAAGCTCAGTCACTTGACGCATGGAAAGCGACGCAACAGAAGGAATAAACAGAAACAAAACAGCCAAGGCCATAATACCCTGAAACACCCGGTCACGAAAGATACCTTTTAAGGTAATGTGCATGATAGTAAACATAGTTCTATTTTCTCCTGATAACGTTAGGTAACTTTCTGATGCAACCTCTCAAAAGGTATATCATAGAGTCGAGCACAGATCTCGCTGAAGCTGCTCCCCCAAGGGTAGACTGAATACTGAAAGATCCAGTCTGATTTAGCCATCAATAAAAATTCTGCAAAGGTATCCCGCACCTCATCAGATGAAACACTTCGCAATGCTGATTCTCCAAGATGCACTGGGTTTACGTCAACAATTTTAATACCAAATCTATGTTTAAGTGTCTTCTTAATTGATATATTGTCAGAAACAACCAGCAGATTGCTGCCCCATATCGGAATAATTCTCTCAACAAAATGATTTTCTAGAGCAACTGGCAGATCCAGTTCATTTTCAAACTGATGATCTCCCATTCGAATATGCACTGTTGCAAACTCTGTCAGCTCCAGCCTATCCAGAACAGACGAAACATAGCTATTCATCTCACGGGTTGGCCTGATCTGTTTTAGAATAAATCGCCTACATTCCCTGTTTACAGCCTCTTGTGGCACGGCATGTGTCGTCAGCCGTATTTTGCCTAATTCCGATTGCCCGACAAGAAAAGATTCCAATACACAGTTTTTCTGGTTAAAAAACTCATAAATCGGCAGATTACTGAACGAAGTATCCTCAGTCGCACTGTTAATATAGCGGCCTATCGGGTGCGAACTGAAATCAAGGGATAGGTTAAAACTATACTTTTTAGAAAGTTGACAAAGGGAGATGCTGCCACGTAGAAAATCGCCAAATCCTGGTGGTTGTGGTACTGAGCTAGTTATTGGTTGATAGGTATGCTCAACAGTGAGCCTTGGTTTACGAGGAATAACAAAGTTGTTTGTCTTTGTCACAGATTGAGATGAAAAAAGCATCTTTGTATCATCATGGAGTCTTAAAAGAGCAAGTTCTTTCTCATACGTCATTTGCAATGCAAATTGACGACCTGCTTGGGCAATCTTACAACAAGCTTCGTCATTTACAAGGGCCCAGTCAACCTTTCCCTTCAAATCAGAAAGATCTGCTGCAACTGGAATATAGTGTGTCCAAGGTTTTAGTCGGTGATAATACCACTGTTCGTAATGCGAATTAACCTTGAACACAACACTGTTGCTGAGCAATTTCCAAAAAAAACCACTCCACGCATTTACCTCTCCATCAATATCCAAAAGAAACTTGTACTGAAGTTGTTCAGCCTTAGAGCTGTTTTTTGATAGTGCAACATCGCAGATATCACTATGTAAAGCCGACCAGTCAAGCAGCAGCTCCCGTTGCGAACGTAATTGCATCTGGTCATACTGTTTATAGGGAAAGCCATGCTTACTACCTCGCCAGTAAAGCTTGGGAATTTTCCCAGCCCATGCACAATCCGAATCCTCAAGCTCTATGCGGAGGTCACTATACCCTGAAGATGATAAAAAGTCTGTATCAGGTAACAACTGAACAAAGGGGTCATTTTTGTGGCGGCCAAAAGAGAACACCGGATACTGAAAAACAGGAAACGTATCCTTTAGAAAAAATGGCTGAACAAATCTTCCCGGCTCACCAAGCGTTCCTTTTCCCACAAATAGCTTTAAAGATTTCTTACCAAGAACAACAAATTCAGGTTTGTCAGAAGGTTCAGAGTGTTCTCTCCACGCATCATATAGCGTAAAAAAACCTTTTAATATAGCCTCTGGATTACGTTTTTTGTATTCAAGGATTGTCTTTCCCAAAATATCCAGGCGACTTTTGTGAACATTTATCGCAGGAGGCGTAATGTAAATGGTACCATCAGCATAAATTTCAAAAAAACCAAGCTCCCCAACCGCTGCAAGAACATCTTCAACTTTCATCTTTTTTCCTGTCTTTAAGCAAACTACCGATCAAGGAGTGCGATTTTGTCTCGAAACTGCTGTCCCTGCCCATAATGGTAAAAGGCGTCTCCCTTGCCATGAAAACCAAAACAGTTATCCAGATTGTATTCACATTCCGGTATCCTGGCCTCTAGTGCAAATTTCATGGCAACCTCAACCGGAGCATACCTACATCCGGCCTCAATAAAAATATCATGGCACACGTTGGTTAACAAAATATCCTCATGGCGGAATGTCTCTTCAAGCTCGGCAGCAATCTTCATGAATTTCCTGCTTCTCAATGAAAATCCACCATTGCCCACCCTGCTTTTGGTACACCAAGGAGCATCTGGGGGCCAGGGAGCACCGATATAATCATACTCAAAAAATGTATCAGACCAAAGATGGGGATTAATGACAAAACCATCAGTATGGATAGTCAGCATAAAATCTGATTTTATGTAGCCAGCAAGCTTTTCTATACAAAATGCGCTATATTCTGCAAGGCTCGTTATAGGGGCGATTTTTATGATCGTAAAATCATCAGATGAAATATCCTGTGACGTAAAAAGAATTGTGTCATAAAACTCAAGTTTTCTGCAGGAGTATGTAAGGGCTTTACAGGCCATGAGGGGGTTGAGGCAATCTATTGAAACAAGTGTAATGTTACTTAATTGCATTTAGACGCTCAACAATGTTAACATTCTTATCTAACATCATAAAACCTGTTGTTTTCATACTAATAACCGCTTTTTAAGAATCAAAAGTCCATTATTATCTTTTGACTCATAGACAACCTTCCAGTCCGCATGTGCCTCCATAAACTCATCAATAGCCTTGCGTATACCACCGGAACCATCAATAAAATTAGTCCGAACCGGGTGATTCGGATCCATATGAGGAAAACCTTCTCCTCTTTCTCCGTACAACGTTGTGTCATGAAAGGCTATATACTTGCGGACTTTAGCTGCATGAAGTTCAAGTTCTTTTTTTAGCTGAGCATAGCAGTGATATGTATCGATAAAAAGCATGTCTGTTTCATTAATTTCAGTCTCCAACACATTTTCCCCGAAATATTTGCAATTCATACCAGCTGTGCGACAATCATCCATTAGTTCCTTTAAACACTGCACCCCTTTTGCCAAGTGTGGTTCAGGGGTACTGTACTGATAATCATATGAAATAAATTCAGCAGGATTTGCATATAAAAACGCCCTGGTGCTGACGCCTGTTCTACTCCCCATTTCAGTTACATGATCACACCGCTTAGCATATCGATACAATACAGGCAGGTGCAGATAAATGTCAGAAACACTAGTACATGCATTGATATATTGTTCTTTCAGCATTTTAGCCATTTTTCTACTTCTCATTGCTGAAGTTCCCCTTTCATTTTGAAGTGGTTACCCTTGGCGCCAAAAATTGCAGGTGAATTTAGCAGATCGTAAAACACGCATCCTGCAAAGCCTGAAAAGTACTGACACCTTAATAACGCCAAGTCCGTAAACTACACTTCTAAAAAAATTTATTGACGAAGCTTCTGAAAAATAGCTTGTGGGGCATGATATTTCGCCAACCCTGAAACGACACCATATTATTTGCGATATCATTTCATTATCGAAAACGAAGTCATTTGAATTAAAATGTATGGGTATTTTCTCAAGGACCTCACGGGAAAATGCACGGTAACCGGTGTGATATTCAGAAAGTTTGTGTCCAATAAAAATATTTTGGACAAATGTTAAAAAACGGTTTGCAACATACTTATATAGGGGCATCCCACCTTTTAAGGCACCAACACCAAGAATTCTAGAAGCCAATACAGCATCAAATTCACCATATGCAACCATGGAAGCTATTGCTGGAATCAATGCCGGGGTGTACTGGTAATCAGGATGCAACATAATAACTATATCAGCACCTTGCCTTAATGCCTCACGATAACAGGTTTTTTGATTCGCCCCATAACCCATATTTTTTTCATGCACAACAATTTTTAAATTAAGTTTTTTTGCAATAGCAACAGTTAGATCATTACTAGAGTCATCAACAAGAATAATATCATCAACAACACCATCAGGAATTGTATTCACTGTCATTTCTAGCGTTTTTTCAGCATTATATGCTGGAAGAACAACAACAACTCGCTTCCCGTTAACCATCTAACGTCCCGCCGTAAGCATCATTTGAAGATTTTTTAGTGAGCATCTTCTCTCGCCATCTGCATTTAGCGCTCGATCAACCCAATAGTTTGCGTCATGCTTTCTTCCTAAGCGAAACTGTAACAAAGCCATTTCTTCAATAGCGTTATCACTTCCTGCCTGTATTGTTGTATACAGCAGCGACTCGGCCTCAGAAAACCTATGTTCTCTAACAAGTTGTCGTGACATATAAATAGCAGCTTCAAAATCAGGGTTGGGATCCTTAAGTGCCCGTTGAAAAAAAACTAATGCATTTTTTGATTGTCTTAAATGTACTGATGATAGTCCCGCCATGGTGTAAAAATGAGCCGGCACGTCTAAATACTCATCAGTAACAGATTTAAATTCATCAAGATATAACTGATAGTTACGAAGTAAAAACAAGCAGTAGATACGATCTAAACGACCCTTTTTACTAATCGGGATGGAGTCAATCAAATATGGGAACTTCCGTTCGAATGCAGGTGCTACAAAAATATCAAGCATAAGGTTACGTTTTTGAAGATAGCCAAAAGGATCAGGATACATTGATTCATCCATGGAGCGCAAATAACGTGCTGCTTCTACGCAATTTCCTAACCGTAATTCCGTCATCGCTAAAAAGTAGTTAGACTGTAAATTCTGAGGGTCTCTTAACAAAGCCATGTAAAATAACTGCAGCGCTTTTTCATTATTTATTTTCCTGAACTCAATCACACCCTTTGAAAACTCAAAATTTGGTAATGATGGCGAAACCTCTGCAGCTTTTTTAAAATGTGCAAATGCATCTGAATATCGTGCTTCAGCCATCATGGCACTACCAAGATTTACCCAGGCACGAAAATCTGACGGATTTATTGCTACTGCTCGTCTCCAGAGAAATTCATTTGATGCCCAATAGCGACCATTTGAAAATGAAAGTAGAGAAAATAAAATAATCGTTACCCCACAAAACCAGACACCAATTCTGGGATAAAGACTATTTAATTCGATAACCAGCGCAATTACAAGTAAGACCAGCCCATATAAGGGCAAAAACATATATCGGTCAGCTACCACGGGGAAAGTAGGAAAAATATTTAACACAGGCAGCAAACTAACAAAAAAAACAAGACTGCCAACTACAATCAAGTTATTTTTTCTAATTATCATTGTTGTTACAAATAGCGTAAAAGCAAGTAAAATATACGCGACAGAAGAGGCTACAGAGGTAGAAAGCGGGCTAAAATCTACACTATACTGAGGAGACAGGTTAACAGGAAAAAACGTTTTTACAAGATACCAACCAGGAATTTGTGAAGATTTAATCAAATTAATTACAGGATTAAGTGCTCCGAAAGTAAGAATGTCATCTCTTATAACACCTTTTAGAGAACCAATATGTTTAAAGAGCAAGAATGCAGTAACAGTAACAGGCAATAAAGAAAGAGAACTGATAACACCTTTCTTTTTGCCGTACGGAACAGATAAAGCAATAGAAAGTGTAACTAATGGAAGAATTATAGCTGTACCCTTTGAAAAGAGAGCAAAAACATAAAAAATAAAGAACAACAGAAAATTCCATAAAATTTTTCTGCCTTCGGACAGGATTAATCGAGTGAAGAAATAAACTGATAGAAAGAAAAATAGTCCTGAAAGAAGCACGTTGCGGCAGGTAATAAAGTGAATAGCCTGCACTTGTATCGGATGGAGTAAATAGACAGCCGTTGTAAATAATGAGTATAAAACTACTTGCTCGGGTTCAAGCCAAGTGACAAACATTTTTATCAGCACTTTAGTTACAGAATAGGCAGCAATTGATAGCAACATTGCTAGCACAATGTTTGTCAAATGAAAACCTGTAGCATTTTCTCCCCACAGCTGGTAATCAAATGCGTATGAAAGATCCCTAATGGGAAGATATTCAAAACGATTACTGATTGAGCCTAAAATATTAAGTAAATCAAAATATTTGTATGTATTATTACCAAGCAGTAAAATGTTGTCATCCCACACGAAATCATGCGACAGGGAACGACCATGAACAAGCAGCACCAGTAATGGAAGCATATAGCAAGGATATCGAAACTTCATGGGATTTTAGAAAAATAGCTTAGCCTCATTTTATTGTTTTCTCCAAAACACGCTCTGCGCATCTATTTGAACTATATCGTCATTAATATTGTTGATCGATCTAAAATCAGTAACAGCCTTATTACATGGATAACATGAATAATAGTCATCAACTATTACAAAACCACCTTTTGAAACTTTTGAGTAAAGTGGATTTAACGCGTCCATTGTAGATTCATAAAGGTCTCCATCTAAACGGAGAATAGCGAGACTATCAATAGGCGCGGAACTAAGTGTATCTCGAAACCAGCCTTTGAGAAACTTAATACTCTCATCTAACAAGTCATATCTTACAAATAATTCGCGTACTTCTTCTTCACTAACGGCTAAAACAGGGAGCACCCGTGCATCAATTATAAATCCTTCGTCTTCAATATGTGATGGAATTGGAACGCCTTCAAAAGAATCAGCAACCCAGACATTACGGTTGGATATTCCATAAGCATTAAGAATGCCTTTCATAAATATTGTAGCCCCACCCTTCCAAACTCCAGTTTCAATGAAGTCACCAGGCACATTGTCATTAATTACCTTTTCAACACAGTAGCGTATATTTTCTAAGCGTTTTTTTCCAATCATGGTATGAGACAGCTCTGTGTAATTACGCAAATCAAAAGCAGTATGAGCATTATTAGCAGCATCATTTGTAATTAATTTAATTGTACTGCCATTTTCTTTGCATTTGATTATTCCATTAATCAATTGATCTTGATATTTGATATATAAAATATCAGCCAAAACAGGAGAAATATTATTCGCTATACAATGAATAACATAATCAATACGAGCTTCATTTTCTATATACAGTTCATTCAATAGTGAGCTTTGTAGAAGTTTTATATAACTATTGCGTAACAGGTCTTTTTTCATAATGGTCTCCTTAAAACAATTTATCGTACAGAAGAGGTATTCATCTCGTATTTAATAACATTTGCAGAAAACTGTCTTCAATAGATCTAGTAAAAAGTACAACATCACATAATTTTGATGATGCAAGCATGTTTCGAAGATTATTTCTCATATGTGAAAGAGAACTATCATTTGACGCCAAACGGAGTGCAATCTCGACATACTCGTCGCAATCTGTTGCAATCAATTCCTGCAAGCCAACTCTACTTAAAATTCCTTTACCAACCCGACCGGAATGCCGATCTCCTGACAATGTCACAACAGGCACCCCCATAAACAAAGCTTCGCAGGTTGTTGTTGTACCGTTATACGGAAACGTATCTAACGCGACATCAATACCCCCATACTGCTTCAGGTGACCTTCCATATCAATGTCAGCAGGAAGAAAAGTAATCCTTTCTTCACTTATCCCCTGTTTGCCAAACTTGTTCATCAAATATCGAACAGCCCCAGCATCCCTAAGATAATGATTTTTTAGTACTAATTTTGCATCTGGCAACTGCCTTAATATTTCACTCCAAGCAGCAATAACAGTATCCGTTATTTTGGGAAGCATATTAAATGAGCCAAACGTTATATACCCATTTTTCAACAACGGTAGCGGATCTAGATCTGGTACATTTTCGGGTGGCTCATAACAAATAAATCCATTTGGAAGCCGATAGAGTTGTTCACTATAATATTTTGTATCGGGAGCATCACTTGGGTCTGTCCAATCATCAGTCAAACGAAAATCAATTCCCGTAATACCTGTCGTATTTGGATATCCCAACCAACTAACCTGAACCGGAGCTAAACGTTTAGAAAAAACAGCAAGTCGAATGCAATGTCCTGTATGCCCCGCTAGATCCACAAGAATATCTGGTTGAATCCCTCGAATAATCTGTTCGACCGAATCAATATCGAGTCGTGCAATATCTCGCCAGCCATCACATAATCTCATTAATCTATCAGTAACTGAATCGGGATACAGCACGTCACTGAGACAAAAAATCTCGTATTTTTCCCTATTATGGTGCTTTAGCAGTGGTGAAAAAAAATAGCTAACCGAATGACTTCTAAAATCAGGAGAAAGATAGACAATTCTTATGCGTGAGCGTTGTTGCGCAATTGCGGGAATAGATGTATGTACCGGACTTTCTTGTGTATGCAAAGATTGCCAGCGCTGACTTTCACGATAGATTGTCTTCTGAGAACAGGTATCTGAGTAGTTCATAGTCAGAAGTAAATTTGAATGTGCTTTAATAGACACAGATCCCAAGCTGACTGCACGCCGGAAAATTTTCATCCCCTCAGAAAGTTTTCCTTGATAGACAAGTGCACTGCCAAGCACGGTCAAAGCATCCATACTTAGGGGATCAATACATAGTGCCTGACGGCACAGACGTATGGCATCTGACACTCGAGAGGCATTGGTGTAAACTTTAGCACGTTTAGCCAACTCTTTTGCACGATGGTGCCTCCATTCATCTACTGTAGGGTCTGTAGGTATCACAAATTCTTGATGATTACACGCAGGACCTATAGGAAGCTGAGTTGACGATGACAAAACAAGTTCGTCCCAGGGAATATTGCGCACTCCTTGATAGTGAAGCGATATAGGGAGACCATATTTTTCTTTAAAGCGAGCCCAATTTTCATTTACCCGTGCCCATCTAACTTTGAGCTTCTTATCTTTTTCCTTTGCCGAAAGATAATCAATATTAGAGCCATGTTGGTGCCAAGCAAAAGCCCCCATGGCCATAATAAGATCAAAGCCAGACCTACGAGCACGTATTCCAAGATCATGGTCAGCAAAATAGCCAAAAAAACGTGCGTCAATGAAACCAATTTCATCTAGCACGGCACGCGAAATTAAGAAAGCATCACCAGTTAGAAAGACATCTTCAATACATACTAGATCATATCTGCTTGCTCTATCTTCAGCATATGAGAAAAGAGCATAGAAATCATCCAGCTCTCCACAATCTTTTATATTATGAGAAATTAGACCATTATCAACAAAGTTTGAACAGCCTCTAATAATTCCAGCATTGGGTCTATTCTCTGCAACCCAAAGAAGTTGGGCAATATACGACGGAGTCACAAAAATATCATTTGAAACAAAAAGGATACGTTCTCCATGAGCATTTGACAAAATTGTATTAAGACTGCCGCTATATTCAATATTTTGTTTAAAACTAAAAACAATCGTATTGTGATGAACTTTACTAACCAGTTCAAACAGCTTGCAAGTTTCATCAGGAGAAGCATCATCCACCAAAATCAATTCAAAATTACCACAAACACTCGCCAAAATTGCCCTCAGGGCAAAGAGAGTAGTTTGAATATTTCCGTAGGCTGCCATACCGATTGTTAAGGTTTCATCAACCTTTACCGGTTGAAACTGACTGACAAAATGTTCCCCCATAAGAAACAGTTCAAGAGGGTCAGCTGTTTCAAGTTCTTCCCACGTCATGATGATTTTCCCGCCAAATTATTTACTGCTACTGGCTTGTTCCTGAAGTTTCTTAAGTGTAAAACGGTGTAACAAAATCTTTTGTTGTATTTCCGATTTTGATAGAATAAACGGTCCATCCAATAAAACAATTTTTTCAAGAAAAGACACCATTGCTTGCAAAGGCAACAGTGAATTTGAACCAGTTGCTGTAATTGCATACTGATAATATTGATACGCAATATTATTATTATTCTTAATTTGTTGAATGTGTGCCATCAATAAATCTGGGGCTGGGTCGTAGGTGCGACTGTAAAGTGTTTTTGCAATTTCATACTGTTCAATAGCCTCAGAATATTGACCTGCATTAAAGAGTGCCGCCATATAAAAATTTCTCAAAACTCTTATTTTGGGTGACTTTTTTACCGTATCTCCTAATAAAGTTACATTTTTTTGCCACACCACATTTCTCTGCCATGTTGTTATTGCTAAAATCATTAATATAAAATGAAGTAAGACTAAAGCCGAGTTCTTACTTACAGTTTTTAAAATAATGGATTTTTTGTTTAACAAATTTGCGAACAATATTCCCAAAGCAACACACCAAAATGCCGATGGAAGATACATATACCGTTCAGCATAACTAGTCCATGCAATGGTTCCAAAAGCAAACGGTAGTACGGTTATTACCAATCCTGCACCAATAATAAAAAGGGAAGTAACTATTGTGTGTCGCGTTAGAAACTTTATTATTATAAATATTACTATTATACCAACAAAATCATAAAGTGGGTCTACCTCTAGAATAAAAAAATTTAGGGGCCAGGGACAAATAAATTTTTGGACGTAGAAACCAATTGCTCCAATGAAAAGTGAGACAGAATAACCGGGATCCATAAACATGAGTCTAATTGTACTGCCTATTTTACCCGCATCGGTTACAAATGCCATACGCCTTAGCAGTAAAAACATACCTATTGACATGGTAATAAGTAGAGATGCCAATAATATTGGACTGAGCAAGTCACTCAAAGCTTTATTATCATGTTTCTTTGTTTGCCACAGTACAAACACCCAATACCCCAAAAAAGATATGAGTACAATCCAGTAGTTTCTGTAAAAAAGGGCTGATATAAAAGAAATGCCATAAAAAATCAGAAAAGTAACGATTGAATTAGTAGAAATATTCTTACTAGCCACTGTTGGAGCATTACAATGAAAGTGAGTAATAGGAGTAAAAATGAGCAATACCACCCCAGCAAAAGCACCAAAGGCCGCCTCTTTTGCGAGGCATCCTAATAAAATCATCATAATTGCTGAAAGCAGATACCCTCTCTTACTTGAACGTTTATAACGCAAAATCAAAATTGTTCCGAACAAAACAAAATTACCCATCATGATGTCAGTTCGGCCTGATATCCAGTTTACTGATTCTGTTACAATTGGATGTAATCCCCAAATAAGAGAACTATAAAGTGGAATTAAATAATTATATTGTTTTTTAAAGAGCTGCAAGCATTCATGCGACAATAAATATACAAAAAACACATTTAAAAGATGAAAAAATATTCCTTCCAAATGCATAAACAAAGGGTCAATATTCAAAAAGTACTTATCCAGTAAATAACTTATTCCAACAAGTGGACGATAGTATCCACCATGATTACCACCTGGAAATAAAATTTGTTGTATATGCGTAAAGTCGAGATCAACCTGATGCAGCCAGTTCAGCATATCAAAATCATCAATCAGGCTAACTTCAGCATGAATAGTCGGGGAAAAAACAACTAGAATAGTAATAGTTAGCAATAAAAAATGAAATGGCGGAGTAGGTTTATCAGGAGACATATGCTTCATTGTCCGTTAAAGACCATCAGTCCTGAACAAGCGACGCAACAATGACACCAATGTCTGAATTTGACAACATCAGCTTATTTAAATGCTCAGACACGCTCTCAGCATCTCCAAATAATTTAAACGCCCTACACAAGCCTATATTAGCTTGAAGAGAGTCACAATCCATAGATAGAGTATTTTTAAAATGCTCTATAGCATATGAATATTCTTTCTTTTGTAATGCATACTCGCCAAGAATAAGTTCTAACTCGATATTTTTTTTATCAAAATGCAGAACAATTTCACTCATTGCGGCAGCACAAGCATGATTACCCGAATCCCAAACTTGACATGCTCTTGATGCGAGAGTTGACATATTGATATATTTTTTACCACCCACCAGCAGTTCTTGTTCAACTTGTAGCGATGACAACAATTCTTTAGAGGGACGTTTTTTAAAAGCAAGAAGCCTTACCTCTAAACTTCCACGACTGCTTACAAGCCACGGGAAACCATGTTCAAACATAAACCGCTGTAGCGATAACAAGCTGAATCCGCATCGATGGGCATAGAATTCTTCCCCACTCGCCTCCATTTGCAGCCCAAATCCGTATAAGACATCGTGTACAAGAATTGGTTGCCCATCCACGAGTCGATACAGGACACTGTCCAGATCAAGCCCACGTCTGACAACCCGTTCCATTACTTCAAGAAGGTCAGGAACCCTAATTTCAACAAAACCGCTCGGCTTGATAATATGCCAAAAACCTGTGAGTACTTGTGATGCATGATGCCGGATATAATGTTCAAGATTATGAGAACAATAGATCGCATCATAAGATGCTCTAGGAATATGAAAAAGACTACGTGCATCTGCAACAATATCCGGTTGGCCTGCCGGATCTATATCCAGTAGATGATGATTATAATTCCTGTAGTACTCAGGCAACGGAATGGCTTTATTATTACCACCAACATTCAGAACACGTTTATTCACTTCCACCCCCTCGTTCAGATACCATTTGTTTAAACAAATTTTGCATATTTTGGGCAAACAACGAACCATTCATCAATGGAGATTCCTTCATTTTCAAACGCAAACCTGACCTGATTTCATAAAGTCTCTCACGATCTTTTGCAAGAGAAACAGCGATTGTAACAAACTGTTCCTGATTTTCAGTTATTAAATCATTTAGCCCCAGTACACGCAGGAAACTTCCAGTCTGGCGACTTGCAGGTGTTGAACCGGCCAGAGTCACAATAGGCACACCCATCCACAATGCTTCTACACTTGTCATACCACCATTAAAGGGATAGGTATCAAGAACTATATCAACAGAGGAATAATCAGCCAACATCTGGGCATGATGAATATCTTTTCTTATCAACAATCTGTTTTTACTTATTCCTTCCTGCTCAAATCGGCCTACAATCCAGTCCCGAACACTTTTATCTCGGTATGCTTTCCACTTAAGCATCAATCGGGAGCCAGAGACCCTTTTGAGGACAGAAGCCCACATTTTTATTGTTGTATCTGATAGCTTAGAGCAATTATTAAACGAACCGAACGTTATAAATCCCTTCCATTCAGCTGGCGAGAGTGAAACTAAAGGCGAATAATCTGGAGCTGTATAGCAAAAGCGACTGTGCGGTAACCGAATAATTTTTTCAGAAAACCATTGTTGCATCCAGTTGGGAGTGGTAAATTCATCAGAAATAAAGTAATTAATTGCCGACACTCCGGTAGTATTAAAATAACCAAGCCATGTCGCTTGTATCTGACACGGATTCATTGAAAAAAACTTCAGTCGGTTTTTATCAGTATGCCCATTCATATCAATCAAAATATCTATACTGTCATTTTTGACAACTTCATATAGCTCCTGATTTGATAATGATATAACCTCACGCCACACATCACATTTTGCCTTAATTGCATAGGTCATATCATCATATTTATGATGATTATAATAGCAAAAGATCTCTAGACAGTTTTTATCATAATGCTCAATAAACGGATAAAACAGCATCCCACCAGGATGTTGCCTAAAATCAGCAGACACCAATCCGACACGTAATTTGGTTTGTCCAGTTAAAGCTGTACTACTTAAAGGTCCCTCATCAACTACTACCGAATGACTTCTATCCCATGCAAGGGCCTCATCGAACATCTGCTGTTGGGCAAACAGGTCCGAATTATTCATAGCATAGAGAAGATTTGAATGTGCATCTGCATTTGCACTATCAAGCTCAAGCGCGTTTTTCAAACAACTAATAGCTTGCACTGTATTGCCTCTAGCACCATAACAGTTGGCTTGTATCGCCATCAATTTCGAACTTGAAGGGAAATTATCAAGTACGTAGTGTATAGCCTCCAGAGCCTCCGAAGATCTTGAAAGCTCAAGTAGTGCAAAAATATGATTGATATACAAATCAATATTATTGGGGTTAAGTTTGATACCTTTTCTACTGTAGGAAAGAGCGGCGTGTCTGTTTTTTTGAATCAAGAGGCCAGAAAGGTTACAGCAGACATCATCGTTATTCCTGTTGACTCTTCTGGCTCTTCTTAACACCTTTTCTGCTTCTTCCAGCTCTCCTAACTCCCACAAACATATGGCCAAATTGTTCATGGCCTTGTCATTCCGTGGTGACATTTCAATAACTTTAGAAAAATAGGGGACCGACTCTTTGTGCGCCCCCAGTTCCATAAGATTAATTCCTTCATTGTATACTTCATCAATATTAAGCGGGTTCTGTTGTAACATTTGTGAACTGCTCTTACCATTAGCCCATTTACGCCAAGCAGAACGAACAGCTACCTCAAAATCATGAGTAAATGAAACACCATCACAAAGATACGAAGTCAAAAAACGTTCACGGAGGGATGTCCTAATGGCAGTAATTGCCCCAATGTCCTGAGCGAGCTGAATAGCCTTAGCAACATACTCCTGCAATGAGTGACAAACCAGCGATTTTTCGAGTCCCATTAGTTTGAGGAAGCCATGTGTTTGCCTACTTATGGGAATAGCCCCGGAAAAAGTAAGGACGGGTACACCCATTACAAGTGCGTCACAGGATGTGGCACCACCGGAGTGTGGAAAGGTATCAAGTACAATATCAATATCATTGGTATACTCTTGCAGAAGTAATCGATAGCCTGATTCTTTTCTAAATTCAAGTTTATCTGAGGCGACGCCAAACTTACCGAAGCGGTCACTGACTATCTTTATGGCCGTTTTATCCTTGTACGCAGGCCATTTCAGTACTAATCTTGAGTCAGGAATTGCTTTTAGAATAGCAGCCCATGTTTCGACAACAACCTCGTTTAGTTTGTTAACTTTGTTAAATGCCCCAAATGTTATATAACCACGACTGACAGCAGGTGTTTGTGCTACCTCTGGAAGAATATCTGGACGAGGGTCATAACAAAAGCGGCTTTGCGGTAATTTTAGTATTTCTTCGCTGAACCACGCTTCTTCATTTTGTCGGACAGTTACATCATCGGAAATGATGTAATCCATCGTACTAAAACCAGTCGTATTAAAATAACCAATCCAGCTGATTTGAATAGGGGCTGGTTTACGTGCAAACATCATTAGTCGAGAGAATCCTGTAAATCCTGCTAGATCGAACAGAATATCAATAGTATCCAACCGTACCATCTCTACTGCTTTTTCATCTGGTAACTCATGGATATTTCGCCAAAAACAGAATAGAGTTTTGAATTCTTCAGTCACATCATCGTGAATATTGTAATTATTGTAGGCGTATAACTCAAACTTTTTTCGATCCAGGTTTTGAATAAGAGGGCGCAAATGACGAGCAACAGGGTGAAGTTTAATATCACCCGAAACAAATCCTATGCGCAGCTTTCTCTCCGGATTGGGATTATTTATATGAGGACGCTGCAGGTTATGATAACAAACAGCATACCTTTCTTCAAAGTGCCGCGACTCACTGTAAATTTCTTCTTGCCGGATATCGGGCAAAAGATTCAAATAATAGATTATTGACGCATGAGCAGCCAGGCCAAAAGATTCACTGTTTTTAACCTTACGCATCCAATCTATAGCCTCTGGAATCTCCCCATACTCAGCCCTTACAGCGCCAATCATAAACTGGGCTTCAACATTATTAGGTTCTAATTTCAAAATCTTTCTGCATAATCTCTCTGCATCAAGTAATCTGCTACGTTTTTTATAAATTCGTACAATACTTGTGTATGCAGGTACAAACTTATTATTATATTTAATTGCCTTTTTAAAATACTTTAAGGCAGCATTATCATCCTGTTCCTTTTGTTTAACCTCACCTATATTAAAATAAGCAAGAAAATATTCTGAATCAGTTACAATAATTTTATTATAGCAAAGTAAAGATTCCTCATACTTGTATTGAGAGCGATATATATTTCCAAGGCTATTTAGCGCATCCAAATAAAGTGGGTTAGCTTCAAGACATATTTCAAGAATGTTAATTGCCTGGTCAGAATCGTTTTTTTTATGAAGTAATACCCCTTTGGCATGTAATGCACGAGGATACAAAGGATACATCAACAGTACTTGTTCAAACAGTTCAAATGCCTGCAGTGAATTACCAATTCGTTCACTATCTGCAGCAACATCACACAGTGCTTCAGCTTCAGAAATGTAAGGATCGTATTTAGCCATTGTAACCTTTCACAACTTACAAAAAAAAAGGTTGGTACTCGAAAGTACCAACCTGTAGAAGCTAGATTTTAATATTTACATCGCAGTCCAGGAAGCAGTTGCAGTAAATTCTTCTGTTGCTGAACCTGGATTCTCTAGTGAAAGTGTTGTTGCAACGGTTTTATAATAAACTTTTGGGTCAGTGTTGTTTGTTGCAAACACCCTATCACCACTAGCATGCTTTGATTTTGCTGCATATTGCTGGCAGGCATTTGACTGAATAGAAGGATCGCATGCTGCAGGGCCGACGGAAACCTTAATCGTTACCTTGTTTGAAGGTGCATAGGTTCCGCCACCAATAGCAATAGTAGAACTAATTTCTTTAGAAAGTTCTGCATGTGAAGTGGTTACAACTGCCATGCTTGACAACGCAGCAATTACAAAACAAATTTTCATTATGGTTGGTCTGGCCATATTTAGTCTCCTTTCAATAAATATAAAACTACAAGAATGTTGGATAGGACTGCATATCTGCAAAAGCAGATTCCATCTGTGTTTTAAAGTTACGCAAGTCACTGGTACCAGAAGAGTTAAAACCTTTGATCCGGTATGCAGAAAACTGTGGAATAGCCACGGCGGCCAGGATGCCTATGATCGCAACAACGATCAACAGCTCGATAAGGGTAAAGCCTTTTCTGTTTCTAATCTTGTTAAGCATAATGTGCTTCTCCTTTCTGTCTGGTTGTTTGCTGCGATAATCTCACAGCATAAAAGTTAATATGTTGTATCCATTAATGCAAAATAAATACCAATACGTATAACCACCTAATACAACCGGTTAAATACAACTATAAACCCACATACCAACACATCAAACTCACATACTTGTCACCTGCGATGACATTATTTGTCACAACTTAAAAAACCGGGTACGATTGTTTACTTGCAAATTCAGCCTCCATCGCTGTTTTCAAATAACGTAGATCTGAAACGGCAGCTGAATTAAATCCCCTAATGGTATAATCTCTAAAAATAGGAATGGAGATTGCTGCAAGAACCCCAATAATGGCCACAACAATAAGGAGTTCTATCAAGGTAAAACCAACTCTTGCTGTAGCTTGTTTTTTCATGATGGCTTCCTTCCCATATAATCCAAAATCCCTGCACTTTCAAGGCCAATTTATGACTTTCCTTCAATATCTCTGCTCCATCTTAGGTACATACCATTTAATCAGGTTATGCCCAATCCCGGCCGGGGCAGGTTCAATGCCATGTATGCGTGAGGAAACCACCGGCAGCGCATCCGGCACGTAGAGAAAGGTATAGGGCTGTTCTTCAGCCAGAATGTCCTGAATCCGGTAGTAGGCTTTTTTCCTCTTCAAAATATCAAAGGTGCTGCGTCCTTCTTCCAGCAGCCGGTCAACCTCAGGGTTATTATAACCGATAAAATTCAGTTCACCCGGTTTGGTTTTGCTGGAGTGCCAGATATCGTACATATCCGGGTCCTGTGAGGTCAGCCAGGCCAGCAGCACCACCTCAAAGTTCCCCTTGTCAATGAACTCCTTCAGAAATGCAGCCCACTCCACAATCCTGATCCGAACATCAATCCCCACCTGCTTCAGGCGTTGCTGGATGATCTGGGCAGTCATCAGACGTTGCTGGTTGCCCTGATTAGTCAGGATAGTGAAGCGCAACGACTTGCCGTCCTTCTGAAGAAAACCATCAGTTCCCGGTTTCCATCCCGCTTCCGCCAACAGCTGTTTGGCGTAGGCTGGATCAAAGGGGATCTCTTTTACATTGGGATTATGGGCCCATCGACCAGGGATCATCGGACCATTGGCCTTCTGTCCCATGCCAAACAGAACCCCCTGAATCAGCTCATCCTTGTTGATGGCAGCGGTCATGGCACGCCGGACGCGGACATCCTTAAACAAGGGATGCCGCAGGTTATAGCCAAGATAGAGGTAGCCGTTGGAAGGATAACGGTACTTGTTAAAGGCAGCCTTGAAGCGGGGGGTATCGGTCTGGCGGGCAAACTGCACCGGGGTCAGCCCCATCTGATCAATGCCACCAGCCTTCAGTTCCATGTACATGGTGGAAGTATCAGGAATCAACCGAAAAACGTATCGATCAAGGTAGGGACGTCCTTCAAAGTAGTCCTTGTTGGCCTCCAGCACGATTTTTTGGCCAGCCACCCACTCTGTAAAACGGAACGGCCCGGTGCCGACAGGTTTACGAGCCAGTGGGCTCTTGGTGATATCCTGTCCTTCCAGTAGATGGCTGGGCAGGATCGCCACGCCCCATGAGGCAAGAGATGGTGCATAGGGTTTTGCATAACGCACCACCACAGTATGTGCATCCGCTGCTGTAACCGCAGCAACCTGTTTGAAGTCTTCTGAATAGGCAGTGGGGGTTTTGGGATCAATAATCACCCGGTAGGTATAGAGCACATCACGTGACGTAAACGGTTTACCATCATGCCAGGTGACGTTACGACGCAGCTTGAAGGTAATGGTCAGGCCGTCAGGGGAGATCTGATATGATTCAGCCAGATCACCAACGATCTTCAGATCCTTGTCATATTTAATCAGGCCGTTATAGATAAGTCCTGCCACACTGTGGGAGGCACTGTCAGAGGCGAGAATCGGAATCAGCGTTGATGCCTCACCGATGGTGCCTTCCACCAGGGTGTCACCGTAGTCCGGTGGTGCTGCAGATGAACTGCTGCGGGGTGCCGGCGCTTCTCCTGCTGTGCACGCAGCGCAGAGCAGGCAGATCAGCCCAGCAATGCCGTAACGTCGCCAGCGCAGGATATCGTGCCGGATAATCATTTTTCTTCCAGCTCTCCCCGAATGATGCGCCGCATTTTTTCATCCAGCTCTTTTTTCTTGGGATCAAGAGATTTGGCCTTTTTGTAATACTTTAGAGCCTGTTTGTTTTCCTTGCGGGCATGATGGGCATCCCCCAGATGTTCAAGGATGGTGGGATCATCAGGGACCAGTTCCGTTGCCTGTTCCAGATAACGAACCGCATCATCGTAGCGCTTCATCTGGTAGTAGACCCACCCTAGGCTGTCGATAAAGAAGCCATCATCAGGTCTGATTTCCAGGGCTTTCTTGATATGGGCTAAAGCTTCATTCAGGTTGATTCCCATTTCTGCATAGGTGTAGCCAAGAAAGTTGTGGGCCTGAGCATCTTTAGGGTTCAGCTCAACCACCTTCTTCATCCGCTCAATGGACTCGGGCCGCTTACCCAGCTTGTCGTACAGTATCCCTACCCTGAACTGGAATTTGGGATCGCCGGAAAAGCGTGGTTCAACGCCTTGCAACAGTTTAAGCCCCTCAGCTGGTTGATGCAGAGAATCGTGAAGCGTTGCCAGAGAAAGATACAGCTCAAGCTTATCCTGATTGGCGGCAATGGCCCGCTCCAGCACTGTTACTGCCTCTTTCCCCTTCCCCTGTTCTTTGTAAATAAACGCCAGATGACCTACCGCTTCAGGATACACAGCGGCATCTGTTGGTATTTTCTGAAATTCTACGACAGCCCGGTCAAGGTCATTTTTTTCTTCATAGGCACTGCCAAGATACAGGCGCATCTGATGGGCGTCTGGATCAGATTCAAGCATCTTGGAGAAGATCTTGATCGCCTCGTCATAACGTTCAAGCTCAAGGTAAATCAGACCGATTTTCCGATTGGTCTCAGTTGTTGCCAGCCCCATCTCATCCAGTTTTTTCAGATAGATCAGGGCATCTTCATAGCGCCGGTTCTGAATAAACAGTTGAATCAGGTGCTGGATAAGCGGTGCTCGATTTTCAGCATCATCCAAGGCCTTTTTGTAGGCAGCAATCGCCTTGTCATACTCACCCAGGGCTTCATGGGAAATGGCCATGTCAACCGTTGCCTGGACAAGTTCAGGCCGCAGCTCAAGCGCCCGCTGATAGTAGCTGATTGCCTCACGATACAGCTTCATCTGGCTGTACACCTTGGCAAGATAGTAATTACCTACTGCAGATTCCGGCTTCTCTTTGATCAGTCCCTTAAGAACAGCAACCGACTCTTCGTATTCAAAAAGTTGCATCAGGTTTGTTGTCAGATGCAGAACAGCATCTTCTTTGCCCGGTTCAAGCCTGACCGCATGGCGCAGGTACGAAACTGCCTCTTTGGTCTTGCCCAGGGAAGACATGATACTGCCACCCAGTAGATATGGGGGACGATAGTCAGGAGCAACCTTAACTGCCCGGTCTATGGCAGAAAGCGAGTCCTGAATCCTGCCTGATTTAAGCAGAATTTCAGCTTCAAGCATAATTGGGTACGGGGTGCTTGCGTCGGCTACCTGTGCCTGACGCGCTAATGCCAGCGCCCGGTCCACATCACCTTCATTCCAGGCAATTCGAGCCTGTGCATAGGCGCCAAGACCGGTGTGTGAAAAAACCGGACCAGCATCAGGAGAATCTGCCGGGCGCACAGAACTACAGGCTGCAAGCAGACACAAACCGATACAACAGAGTACATAGCGTAACATGGGACACCATCCGAAATTCAACAGGTTGCGTAATCATTCAAGGAATAAACGCTACCATACAAGCTGACAAGCGTCAAACGATTCCGCTGGCGTAATAATTATCTGCCCTCTAGTTGCACAGTGGGGGGATCAATGGTAAAAGTTGATCAGCCAACCTGAAACAAAGAAAGGGGCCGAATACCCCATGTGGCGCTCAAACCTACAACGATTTCTCAAACGATTGCACCTGCGGGAATCTTGGGTAATTTTCTTTGTGCTGGGAAATGTCATGCTGAACTTCCCTTTTTTAAAGATCTTTAACCAGCCAACCACCATCCTGGGTTTTCCACTGATGTATCTTTATTTCACCCTTGGCTGGGCCATTTCAATCGGTGTTATCTACCTTTTTGCCAAAGCAACCGAGCCAGACCAAACTGAGTATCACTCTGAAGAACAGGCGCCCCAGTGACTCTGAACATTTATTATGTTACTGCGATTGCTGTAGGCTATGCCGGGCTGCTGTTTCTGGTGGCCTGGTATGCTCGCCGTCGTTCAGAACAGGGACGCAGTCTGGTCAACAACCCCTATGTTTACAGCCTGTCCATAGCGGTCTACTGCACCTCATGGACCTTTTACGGCAGCGTGGGCAAGGCTGCCACCAGCGGCATTGATTTTCTGATGATCTACCTGGGGCCATCACTGGTGGCCTTTTCCTGGTTCTACATCCTACGCAGGATCATCAGAATCAGCAAGGAAAACAACGTCTCCTCCATTGCCGACTTTATCAGCCTGCGCTATGGCAACTCCCAGCTGCTGGGGTCGCTGGTCACCCTGATTGCAGTCCTGGGGATCATGCCGTACATTGCGCTGCAGATTAAGGCGGTGGTCACCTCCTTTGCCCTGATCAGCGGCGTTACCCACCGCACCATCACCCTGCCCGGTGCGGACGCTGCGGTATCATTTCCCACCAGCCTGAGCCTTGCCCTGATCCTGTCCATCTTCGGCGTTATCTTTGGCGCCCGCCGACTGCCATCGGCTGAACGCCACGAAGGTTTGATTGCTGCTGTGGCCTTTGAATCTGTCGTCAAACTGGTCAGCCTGATCAGTGTGGGAATCTTTGTAACCTGGTTCATGTTTGATGGTTTTGGAGACATCCTGTCCCGCTTTAACCAGCAGTTTCCTGAGCTTTTTAACCGCCTGTTCACCCTGCATCCTACAGAAGGACGTGGTTTCATCCCCTCCTCCACCATGCTGTTTCTTTCCATGGGCGCCATCATCCTGCTACCCCGCCAATTCCACGTGATGGTCATAGAAAACGCTGATTTGCACCATGTCAGCAAGGCGATGTGGCTCTTCCCCACCTATCTGTTCCTGATCAACCTGTTTATCATGCCGATTGCGCTGGCAGGCATTCTGCATTATGGCGGCAATGCCGGGGCAGACTATTTTGTGATCAGCCTGCCCCTGGCAGCCGGAAGCAGCTCCATGGCATTATTGGCCTTTCTGGGAGGTCTTTCAGCAGCTGCAGGCATGGTGATGGTGGAATCGGTAGCCATCTCAACCATGCTGCTCAACAACCTGTTTATGCCGATTATTGTCAGGATCACCCCCAAGCAATGGTTTCCAATCCTGCTGATCAATCTGAAGCGCCTTGCCATCTTCTTTGTGGTTTTTCTGGGCTACTTCTACTACCAGGCAGTGGGCGATTCCTTCATGCTGGTCAACATGGGGCTGATCTCCTTTCTGGCGGCTCTACAGTTTTTGCCTGCCCTGCTGGGGGGACTATATTGGCCCAGAGGCAACAAAATAGGCGCTATTTCCGGTATGTCCCTGGGGTTCCTGGTCTGGTGCTATACCCTGCTGATCCCCTCATTCCATGCCGCAACACCGGACAGCAGCATCATGCTGCACGGTCTGTTCGGCCAGTCATTACTGAAGCCAACAGCCCTGTTTGGCCTTACCGGCATGGACATGTGGAGTCATGCACTATTCTGGAGCATGCTGTTCAATGTGGGGGCCTATCTGGTCTGTTCCTTACTGATCTCCCAGAATGAGGTTGAAAAGGAGCAGGTACGCCGCTTTATCGGAAAATTTGAAACTGAACGGCGGCAGGTAAAAAGTGCAGCAAAACGGCTTTCAAAGCCGGTAACGGTCCCGCAATTCATCGCCTTGATGGGAAAGTTCATTGGTCCTGATGAGGCTACCCAGGCCATGTCCACCTATCTCAAAGGGAGGATGATTGATGGTGAGGCCTCAGTTCCTGAATTTGAACTACCTGCCATGAAACGCTTTGTTGAACGGACCCTGGCAGGTTCTGTGGGGGCTGCCGCAGCCGGTGCCATCATGGACAGCTATCTCTCTGACATGGGCAGCCGAATGGAGTCGGTCTACGATATCTTCAGTACGGTCAGGGCATCCCTAGATCAAAGTCGAGAGGCGCTGTATGTCCGCCTCAAGGCATCCGAGGTGATTAACCGCACCCTTGATCTGCAGACCATTATGGATGAGCTGCTTCAGTTGCTTTTGAAGGAGTTCAGGCTTGACGTAGCCCTGATCCAGATCCGCTCCAGCAGTGACGTGCCGCTGACTGTTCAGAGTTACCAAGGCTGCGACCGCCGCCCGATCAATCCTGAACACTGGTTTCAGGAAAGTGATCCCTACATCAAAATGGCGATGATTGACCAGACCACCCACTTCGTGAATGACATCAAAAACCTGCAAGAAATTATCACCATGCCCAAGACAGAGGCAGAAGGATTTGTCTCGTTTGCCCATATTCCGATCTATCGTGAGGGAGAGGAAAGCCTGGGGGTCCTGTCGGTTTACTCAAAATCCATCATTGGGCTGTTTACTGAAGAATTTATCAACCTGCTGACCAGCCTGACCGGACAACTGGCCCAGGCAGCACGACTGGCCAGCGAGATGCAGGCCAAGGAACGGGAACGTCGGGAAAAAGAACAGGCGCTGCTGGCAAATGCCAGGGTCAAGCGCGATATGGAGATTGCGGAGCAGATCCAGCTCTCGCTGCTACCGGATAAACCACCGGTACTGTTTGGGATTGAACTTGCCGGACGCTGTTATCCTGCTGCCCATGTGGGCGGTGATTATTATGATTTTTTCAAACGGGATGACCACACGGTTGACCTTTTGATAGCCGATGTTTCAGGCCACAGTGTTGGTGCCGCCCTGATCATGGCCGAGGTGCGCACCCTGTTGCGGGCCCAGTCCAGCCGTGCGGTCAGCCCCAGCAGCATCCTGGGTGCCCTGAACAGTCAACTGTATGATGACCTGACCCGGGCCGAGTTGTTCATCACCATGTTTTATGCCCGTTACAGCGCAGCCACCGGACGGCTTTCCTATGCCAACGCCGGTCACAACAAACCGTTGATACACCGCCAGGGTCAACAGAGCTGCATTGAACTGGATGCTGATGGTTTGATTCTGGGCATCAAGCCATCCATAGTGTTTGAAGAGTGTTCCATACCCCTGCAGGCCGGGGATACGCTGCTGTTCTATACTGACGGTATCCCGGAGGCAAC
>Ga0074197_1000437_pt1 | contig 52885 bp, 34 predicted proteins | sample EPASupsiteSAE305_FD_64526 | JGI IMG/M metagenome (GOLD analysis project Ga0074197, IMG submission 64526) | Bioremediated contaminated groundwater microbial communities from EPA Superfund site, New Mexico - SAE3-05 reassembly with SPADES | ecosystem: Environmental > Aquatic > Deep subsurface >...
CAGCCAGACGCGCAGGCTGCACCGGCTTGGTCAGGTAATCATCCATTCCAACGCTAAAGCAGCGTTCTCTGTCCTGCACAAAGGCATGGGCGGTCATGGCGATGATCGGCACGTTTCGGTTTTGTTCTCCTGCCTCACCCTGTCTGATCCGGCTGGTAGCCTCGAAACCATCCATAACCGGCATCTGGCAATCCATCAAAATCAGATCAATCGGTAACAGCCGCAGCATAGCCAACGCCTCTTGTCCATTGGCAGCAAGAGAAATTTTATGCCCCTGCTTTTCCAGAATGGTACGGGCCACCAGCTGGTTGACCATATTGTCTTCCACCAGCAGTATCCTGGCTGACATCACCTTTTTCTGTTGATCAGCCGGTTGTTTTTGCTGCTGCAGTTGTATCTGATCGAGTTCATCGCAAGAGCCACACAGAACCGTGGCTGTAAAGGAGCTGCCCTGCCCCGGCAGACTGATTACCGTAATGTTACCCCCCATCAGGCGGGCCAGCTGACGGCTAATGGCCAGCCCCAGCCCTGTTCCACCATATTTACGGGTTGTGGAGCTGTCGGCCTGGGAAAATGGCTCAAACAGGGAGCCAAGCCGATCTTTGGGAATACCGATCCCGCTATCCCGCACCTGGCAACGTACCAGAATCTGCCCGTCCTGTTGCGGCTCGGTACTTGCCTGCAGGGTAATAGTGCCGGTTTCGGTAAACTTAAGTGCATTGCCCAGCAGATTCATCAGTATCTGACGCAAGCGTGTACCATCGCCTTTCAGACAACAAAGATCCTGCTGCTGGAAACGCCGCACCAACAGCAAGCCTTTCTGCCGGGCCTGCGGCGTAAACAGATCACCCAGTTCTTCCAGCAGATGTCCAAGGTCAAAAGGAGCTTCCTCCAGAGGAAGTTGACCAGCTTCGATTTTAGAAAAATCAAGGATATCATTAACGATTCCCATCAACAGATCACCACTGGAGCGGATCACCTGCAGATAATGACGTTGTTCATCATCAAGCCCGCTTTCCTGCAGCAGACCGGCCATACCGATCACCCCATTCATCGGGGTACGGATCTCATGGGACATGTTGGCGATAAATCGCAGTTTGGCCTCAACAACCTCCTGTATCGCCTGCTCTGCCTGTTTTTTCTCTGTAATATCGAGGGCAAAGCTGACCGTCCCCAACAGGCTGCCGGATGCATCCCGCAAAGGAGACATCAGCATATCCAGAAGCGCTTTCGTACCATCAGGATAGGTTACCCACTTTTCTATGCGCCGCGCCTTCCCTGTTGCCATCATCAGTTGATCCTGTTCAAAAAAGAAGCTGGCAACTTCGGCAGAAAATAGATCCGTATCACGTGCACCTACAACCTGTTCACGGCTACACCCAACCAGCCGGGCAAACTCAGGGTTGCAACCCAGATAGAGACCATTCAGATCCTTGAAAAAGACAAGATCTGCCGTGGAAATCAGCACCCCTTCCAACAGTGTGGTCCGTTGCCGCACCCGCTGTTCAAGCTCTTCATTCAAGGCCTGCAGCTCAAGTGACTGATGCTGCAGGCTGACCGCCATCTGCTGGAAATTGGCCGTTAGTCCTTCCACTTCACGCACCGATGCAGCAGGCCAGACAATGGCATCACCATCGGTAACCCGCTGAGACAGACTGCGGGTCATCTCCTCAAGACGGACAAAGACCCGGGCAAGGTAGTTGGCAAAGTAATGGGCCAGTGCAATGGCCAGCAACAGGACAAGGGCAATCACACCCAGCAGCTGCGACACCTTTTGGCTGTTCTGCAGTATTAATGGTTGTAAAGACAATTGGGTTACCAGTTTCCAGCCCGGCAGACTTGGCAGGCTTTCTTCCTGATACAGAAATGAATCAAGCCAACGTTTCATGGCGCCAACGCCAGGCCTGGGATCAGGTATCCATTGCTGGGTGGTATCATCCAGAGGCCGCAGGATGCCGCCTGCTGGCAGGCTGAACGGCGTCATCGGCTTCAGATCCTTGTTGCTGCTGACAACAACCCGTCCTTCAGCATCCAAAAGAGTTACCGTTATGGGGCGTCTGCTTATCAGACTATCAAACAGTCTCTGTAGCTCTTCAAGCTTGAAGACTGAAAGTACCGCCCCTTGATAACGACCGGCATCATGGATCGGTGCAACCAAAGCCAGACGGGGGCCGGGAGTACCGATTTTGCCCATGAAAAACTCTACGGTCGCAAGGTAGGGAGGAGCCATAACCCGCTTCAGATACGGGCGATCACTCATATCCAGTCCAATGGTGGAGTTCCCCTGTTCATCAACCGTAGGTATAAAGGCACGGGTAACGGAATGTTTATCCAGGATAATCTGGCGACAGAGACAGGTGTAGTTGGCATTCAGTTTTTCAAGACTGTGTTGTAGCTGACGGGGAGGTATCGTGTCAGGAGATGGCATAACTGCAGCCACCCCTTCAACCTGCAGCTTGCGCTGGACAAACCACAAGTCTACGGTTGTTTTGGAGATAATCCGGCTGAAGCGAAAATGATCTTCTTTGGCAATTCTTAAATCACGCTTGAAGCCATCATGGATTGTAAACCAGCCAAAGCCAAGGGCAGGCACCAGCACCAGAGCGGCCAAACCCACAAACAGCAGTTCCCGCAGGGCTGGTTTTTGTTGCTGCACATCCCGGTTGGTCACCCAGGGCAGCAGGCAGATCCCTTTTGCCAACAGGGTATTGAAAACACCGTTAATCCCCTGTTTAAGGGCAATCACCAGCGTAGCCAGAGGAGCAAAGCCCATCAGGTGGTGATAGAACAACCAGACAAGCACTAAACCACCGGTGGACCAGTAGAGAATATCTGCATTCAGCAGACTGAATCGCCTGCGTTTAATCAGTAGATAGACCAGCACTGGTTCAACAGTAAAAAGAACGACCGCCCAAGGGTGGTGCCAGTGAAACAGGGTGGCAAGTGAGGCGATCAAGGCGGCGGTCAGACCGCTGATGAGGCCAAATCGTTGCAGGGCCACCATGGTGACAATCGAACCGAACAGAAAATCAACGCCCAAAAAAAGTTCCAGGTTGAACCAGTTCAGGCAAAGCCCGGCCAGGCCGAACAGAAGGCCCAACAGCAGGCTGCGACCGGAACGTTCAGTTTGAACGGTCATACCGTCCCCCCCGGTGCACCAGCAGCGCCTGACGATCAAAAAAACGGCTGTTGTGCTTGATCCGCTGCAGTGCCTCAAAACCATCCATAACCGGCATCTGCAGATCAAGCAGCACAATATCTATACCAGGAATTGATTCCAGCAGATCAAGGGCTTCCTGACCGTTATTGGCGGTATAAATGGTGGCTGCCATATCTTCCAGCATTGCCTGGATTATCTGCAGGTTAAAATTGTCATCATCAACAGCCAGGATTTTCACATCTGCAAGCATCAAAACCTCCTGTAGCTGATCAAGCGGCTGAAGTGACGACCGGTTCGGCAGTACCGGCAGAGTAACGACAGACGGGATAAGTAGTTAAGAGGCTTTTATACTAGCACCTCACACGATAGATGAAAATGAGGTGATTACCCTAGAGATGATAGTGATGGAAAAAGCTACAGGTTTAAAGTTCAAGAGGAGGACAAACAGTTAGCGGTATTCAAAACCCAGGCCGCGCGACCATTAACAAACTGATAACGGCAACCTGATCAACACCTCAAGCCCACCTTCCGGCAGATTGCGGGCTGTCACGGTGCCACCATGGTGTTTGATGGTTCCGGCAGTGATGGCCAGCCCGATACCGGTTCCGCCACTTTGACGATCCCGAGCCTCAGCCACACGGAAAAAGGGTTTAAAAATCGCCACAAGGGCTTCTTCCGGCACCCCCGGACCATGATCCCGCACCCGCAGGCAGACTTCTTCAGCCGTTTCTTGCTCCAGGTGAACTTCCACCACAGTGCCGGGTGCGGTATACCGTACGGCATTACGCACCACATTTTCCAATGCTCGTCGCAGAAGCTCATAATTGCCTGTCAATAGCGGCACCGGTACGGCCATCAACTGTACGCTGCGTCCACTGCCTGCAGCCTCAAAATCTGCATCATGCACCACCTCTGCGGTCAAGGCTGCAAGATCCACCTGTTTCTTTTCCAGACTCTTGCTGCCACTTTCCAGTAGCGTCAATGTCAGCAGTTCACTGATCATCTGGTTCAGTCGGTCCGACTCCTGCTCAATCCGGTCAAAGGCTGGCGCAGCTGATGCCGGGGCCTCCCGACGTGCCAGGCCAAGTGCCACGTTGAGGCGGGCCAGGGGCGATCTCAGCTCATGGGAAATATCCCGCACCAGCTGTTTCTGTGCCGCCATCACCCCTTCAAGTTGTTCAGCCATCCGATCAAAATCCCGTCCCAGATCAGCTATCTCGTCACCTTTGGCATTTGCCCCAAAACCTGCCCGTGCCGTCAGATCACCTTGTGCAAGCTGTTGCGTGGCCCTGCGTAGACGCCGGATCGGCGCAGTCAGTCGCCAGGCCAGCAGATAACAGGCCAGCCCCCCCACCACAAAGTAGATTACCAGCTGGGCTATTAACGGAAAACTGGGAAAACCATGGGGAGGTGGTTCAGGATGGTGGCCCGCAGATGGGAGCAGGGGCGCTGGTTGCTGCGTAGCGGGCTGTGTTGGATCACCGGCCTGCTTTTCCTGATGAAACGAAACGGGAGGGCGCGGAGGGAATTCCGGTCTGGTCTTGATGGCAACCAGAAAGAAGATGCCACCGGACAACACCACGGTCAGCCAGAACCAGAAAAACAGCCTGACAAAAAGTGACCGCATCAGAATGACTCTTCCACCGTGGGACGCAAGTAGATATAGCCTACCCCCCGCACACTTTTAAGCCGCTCACTGCCATCCTTGGCAGGTCCCAGCTTGCGGCGCAGACTGCTGATATGGACATCTATACTGCGATCATAGGAATTAAGCTGCCGCCCCAGGGCCTGATTACAAAGCTCTTCACGACTGACCACCCGACCGGCCTGCGTCATCAGCACCTCCAGTACCGAAAACTCTACTGAGGTAAGCGGCAGCTCCTGCCCACCCTGCAGCACAGCCCGACGACCGGGATCAAGGGTCAGATCCCCTACAACCAGAACGGTTTCCAGCACGGCATCATTTCTCTGATGGACAGCAGACCGTCTTTGAATGGCACGGATACGGGCCACAAGCTCCCGCGGATTAAACGGTTTTGGCAGGTAGTCATCCGCCCCCAGCTCTAGCCCCACAATCCGGTCAACCTCTTCACCCCGGGCTGTCAGCATCACCACCGGCACCGCTGACCCGGCCCTGATTTTACGCAGCACCTCAAACCCGTTCAGGCCGGGCAGCATGACATCAAGCACCACCAGGTCATAGCTCTCGCCACAGGCACGGGTTGCCCCCAGAGCACCATCATGAACCGCCTCAATGCTGAAACCTTCTGCGCTTAGATAGTCATCCAACAAGGCACAGAGGTCATGATCGTCATCAATGACCAGAATCCTGCTAGTTTGCATCTGCTCCACCCTCCAGACGATGTGAATATCTGCGTCAGTATAAGGCTCTCAAACAACTTAGTCTGTAAAGATTTGTAGGTAACTCCTGATTACAAAACTTTACCCAACCACCGCCACACTTAACGAATATCCTGCCCGGCATATCCGATAGATAGAGTAATGACCATTGTCTGATCACACCCTAAAGGAGGCCCGCCATGAGTAGTATCAGCAGCATCAGCAGCAGTATGACCAGCCTGTTTGGCATCGACCAGCAGAAGCGGAAACAGGATCTGTTCAGTAAAGTTGACAGTGACGGCAACAGCAGTATCTCGCAAACAGAATTAACCGCCCTGACCGACAAGATCTCTGAGGACAGCGGCAAAACGCTGGATGCATCATCTCTCCTGTCCCAGTATGACAGTGACAGCGATGGATCACTGAACAGCGACGAGATGGACAGCCTGATGGAAAGCATCAAGCCCAAACATGAGCGGGATGCAATGCTGAGCAACGAAGGACAATCCGGCACCCAGTCCAGCGGACTTGACACCACATCCCTGGCCTCATACCTCTCCAACTCCGGCCAGGACCTGGTATCCAGTCTGATCGCCATGCTGCAGCAGATGCAAAGTTCATCATCAGGCGATGACAGTGAAGACAGCTCAATCAGCAGCAGTTCAGCAGTAAATGGCAAACAGGGGCCACCTCCGCCACCACCGCCTAAACCGGAAGAGATGTTCAACGAGCTCGATAGCGACAGTAACAGCGCCCTCTCTTCAGAAGAGCTGCAGACCATGCTGGACAAGATGGCAGAGATGACCGGCCAATCTCAGGACGCCTCTACCCTGATCACCCAGTATGACAGCGACAGCGATGGTTCGCTCAACAGTGACGAGATGGATACCATGATGAAGAGCATGGGCCCTCCTCCTCCACCGCCACAACAGGCCCAGTCAAACAGTAGCAGCTCTGACGAAAGCAGCAGTTCCCTGCAGGATGCCCTTGCCTCACTTCTGCAGAACAGCGATCAGAACAGCGTATCAACGCTGTTGAAACTGTTAAAGAGCAGTTCAAGCAGCAGTACACAATCAATCAATGTAATTTCGTAGCAGTATCAAGAACCAGCCGACTGAAACCTGTCGACCTACCCTTGGCGGCAATTCAGGCGGCTGGCGTTGTAAAAAGGGGAGCCAAATTGATCACCTCGGCTACAGACAAAATGTTTTCGGCCATTGTGGATAGCCAAAATACACGCAGCAGTATTGCCAGCACCATGCTTTCCACTGCCATCAGTTACCTGCAAGACGAAAACTACACCCAGGCGGCTCAGGCACTACGGGCTTCTATATCTTATAATCCAGAATCAACTGACGCCTACAACTATCTAGCCTCTACGTATCTTCAGCTTGGCAAAAACAAGGAGGCTATTACGGCATATAAGGCGTCACTCCAGCTCGACAACACACAGTCGGAAATCCACGTTAAACTTGGCAACGTATATGTTGCAGAAAACGACACCAGTAAAGCCGAGCAGGAATACAAATCTGCTGTGCTGGCCGACCCGACAGAAGTACTGGCACCTTACAGCTATGGACTTTTTTTGCAAAACAACAATCGATCATCCGAGGCGGTCGTTCAATTTCTCAAAGCCAGCAAATTGGAACCGAATGATGGCAACATCAATTATGCTTTAGGTTCTGCCTATAACAAGCTAGGGCGATATTCAGATGCGATTACGCAGCTTGAAAAATCTATTTCCAGAAAAGGGAATGATTTTTATGCCGGCTACTCAGAATTGGGGTTTTCCTATGTCGGCCTGGGAGATACCGACAGTGTTAATAGTATTATTGACTATTTAAATGACACTGAAGACTCCACGGCAATGGACTATGCCGATACGCTGGAAGATGCCATATATCAACCCAAAATGCTTAATGCGGTAGACTCAGGAACGTCGTTGCTAATTGCTCTGGGGGCATCGACTCCGGTCTGGTTCCTTGATTCCTCACTCGCCACACCAAACAGTTCAAAAGATTTCACCATAGAGTTCCAGTTTGATTCTGAAATGGACATAGGTTCAGTCATGGATACCACCAAATGGAGCATCCGCAAGGCTTCTGGAATTGAAGAGGGGTTTTACAATAATGGCGTGTACACGTCTACCAGGCATGACGCATTCTTCTCCCCTATTCCCAAACTGGTAACCTACGATCCCACGACACTGCGGGCAACCGTAACCTTCAGTATCAGCCAGAATGCCGAAGGCAATGCAACTATAGATCCTTCCCGGCTTGTCTTCAGGTTTAGTGGCGTTGATGTAAACGGCAGAAACATGGATACCAGCGCCGATGAATACAATGGGTTCGCCGGAGGAGTATTTTAATCTGTCTACTATAGACACCTTCTTTACCTGACCATTGCATCTCTTTACCCATGATTACACTCCAAACGGCTACAATCAGTCCACCAGTGTCAGAGCTACCACTGGGCCAGAAAGGAGTTACACGATGGGGAAGACACTGATTATTTCGTTGTTGTTAGTATCGGGTATGGCTGTAGGCGCAGTTGCCCACGAATTACCCATGGGGCCGCCGGACGATTTTCCACCACCCCCTCCGCCGGGTTGTCATCCACATCCACCGCTATCAGCTCGCGATCACCACTGGCCAGGTCCAATGCCACAGATGAGCCGGATTCAGAAGGATCAACTGGATCAACTCCTGCAAAAAGAGCATGACTATGTTGCAGGGGTGATGAAAAAGATGGAGGAAAGTCGTATTGCCCTGCGTCAGGCAGCAGACCGGGAGCCCTTTGATGAAGCTGCTGTCACTGCCTTGGCAAAGACTCACGCAGAACTCCAGACAGAGTTGATGCTGTCGCATCTACGCACCAAAGCGCGTATCAAGGCTTTTTTCTCTCCTGCCCCTAACAATAAACCGTAGCGTATGTACCCAAGGGCGGAATCAGCCTGCCCTTGGGTATTTGCTTATTTCTTCACCCCTACAGAAAAAATCCGACTTGCATGCTTGACAGCTAACGGCTAAAGGATAAGCTAAGGTCAATCAGAGACTGCAAGAAGGAGCTTCCCATGTTCGACGGATTAAATCTTGGCAGAAATACTATTGCTATGGTGCTGGCAGGCGGTAAAGGGGAGCGGCTCAGCCCCCTGACCCTGCGCCGCGCCAAGCCCAGCGTCACCTTTGGCGGCAAGTACAAGATCATTGACTTTGTCTTAAGCAACCTGTTCAACTCCGGTATCAGGCGGATTTACATCCTGACCCAGTACCGGGCTTATTCGCTTAACAAACATATTCGTGAATCATGGGGCAAATGGACCGGCCTGGGAGAGTTCTGCGTAGCCATCTCACCGGAGACCAGCAGCGACAGCGAACAGTGGTTCAAAGGCACCGCAGACGCAATCCTGCAGTATCTGCGCTTTGTTGAAACAGCCGATGCCGATTATGTCGCGGTCTTTGGTGGCGACCATATCTACAAGATGGATATCAGCCAGATGATTCAGTTCCATCGGATGAACCGCGCCGACCTCACCATCGCCTCGCTGGAAGTACCCAAGGAAGAGGCCAGTCGCTTCGGAGTTTTCTCTGTGGATGACGACAACCGGGTCACCGCCTTTACCGAAAAACCGAAAGAGCCGGAAACCATACCGGGCCGCAAAACCTGCTTCGCCTCCATGGGCAACTACATCTTCCCCACCCGCAAGCTGATCGAAGTCCTTCTTGAAGGCAAAAAGCTTCACGAAGACCTTGACTTTGGCAAACATGTCATCCCGATGATGTTGGAAAAGGGTGATCGGGTCTATGCCTACAACTTCAACGACAACCTGGTGCCGGGGATGAAATCAGAAGAACGGGGCTACTGGAAGGATGTGGGAACACTGGATTCCTACTATGAAGCCAACATGGACCTGATCAATGTCAGCCCCCAACTGAACCTCTACAACTACAAATGGCCGATCCTGACCAACCAGGGTAACCTGCCCCCGGCCAAAACCGTCTTTGATGACGATGGACGACGTGGTGTCAACATTGATTCATACGTCACCGGAGGCTGCATAACCAGCGGCAGCACAGTGCGCCGCTCCATCCTGGGGCCGATGTGTAAAATCAACAGCTACAGTCTGGTGGAAGACTCCATCCTGTTTGAAGGGGTTACCGTAGGCCGACACGTAAAGATCAAAAAGGCTATCATCGACAAGGGGGTGGTCATTTCGGATAACACCGAGATCGGCTACAATCATGAGGAAGACCTCAAGAACGGCTACACCATCACTGAATCAGGGATTGTGGTGGTGCCACGGAAAGACAGGTAACTGCCAACCAGAAGGGAGGACAGCAAACCTGTCCTCCCTTCTGGTTTTATATAACAGGCGCCAGCGGGATTGAACAGAAAGGGCAACTATGGTAAAGATCTAACCAATACTTACTTTCTATTCTTCCCGGGATTGACATGCCTTCAAATATTGCCATCATAGGTTTTTCATTCAGACTACCGAACACAACCCAGGAGACCTTCTGGAATGATCTTCTGAAAGGTCGCAACCTGGTCACCTCAGTCCCTGAAGAGCGTTGGAGCCAGGAAACATTTACCCACCCCCGGAAGGATCACCCCGGTACCAGTTACACCTTTGCGGCCGGCTCAGTTGGTGATGTCTCGCTGTTTGATGCCGGCTTTTTCGGCATTTCTCCACGTGAGGCAGCTGTCATGGACCCTCAGCAACGTCTGTTGCTTGAACTGGGCTGGGAGGTCTTTGAGAACGCCGGCGTCAAACCATCCTCTCTGAAGGGGAGCAACTGCGGGGTATTTGTCGGCATTTCCAGCGTTGACTACGCCTACCGCCTGATAGACAACCTTGAAGCGGTTGACTCATCCGGCGGCACCGGAAACACTTCAAGCATTGCAGCCAACCGTCTCTCCTACTTTTTTGACCTGCACGGCCCCAGCATGGCCATTGACACGGCCTGCTCATCATCACTGGTAGCCTTTCACCAAGCCTGTGTATCCATTGCATCGGGAGAAAGCACCACTGCACTGGCAGGTGGTGTCAGTCTTCACCTCCACCCTTATACCTTCATAGCCTTTTCCAAGGCATCCATGTTGTCACGTAAAGGGCACTGCAATGTATTTGACGCAGCATGTGACGGCTATGTCCGTTCCGAAGGCGCCGGACTGTTTCTTCTGAAAGAGTACAACCAGGCAGTGGCTGATGGAGACAATATTCTGGCTGTGGTGGCAGCCTCAGCAGTCAATACGGATGGCCGGAAATCCGGATTAACCGTACCAAGTGCAGCGGCTCAAGCCGCCCTGCTAAGACAGACCTACCAAAAGGCAGGCATAACTCCCTCAGAGATTGACTACATAGAAGCACACGGCACCGGCACTGCCGTTGGTGACCCGATTGAGGTTCAAGCAATCGGTGAAGCCCTGGGGAAACAACGCCCGGCTGAAAACCCGCTGATCATCGGCTCCGTTAAAAGCAATCTGGGACATCTGGAGTCTGCTGCAGGGGTTGCCGGCCTGACCAAGGCACTACTTTGCATTCAGAACCGGACCATACCTGCAACCATAGGCATTACAAAGCTTAATCCGGCAATACCGTTTACCGATCTCAACATTGAAGTTGCCACTGAGAGCAGACCGCTTACCAAGACAGGAGAGATCATCATTGGTATAAACTCCTTCGGCTTCGGTGGTGCCAATGCCCATGTTGTTCTCAAAAGCCATGAGCATCCTGTCGGCAATCCAGCAAAGCTTAGTCCCTGCCAACTTCCCCTGGTGCTTTCCGCAAAAAGCGCGGAGGCCCTGAAGAAATCTGCCATGGACACTGCAGCATACCTGAACAGTAATCACCATATCCCCCTGTACGATATCGCTTACAACGCCCTCTTCCGCCGCGAGCTATTTGAATACAAGACCGTTGTCTTCGGCAATGCACACACGGAAATTGCAGAGCAGCTGTACACGTTCGCTGACACTGAGACAACGCAAACCTTAACTCCGCTGGCCATGGCAACCGGCCCTGTATTTGTCTACTCCGGCAATGGTGCGCAATGGTTTGGCATGGGAAAGCAGCTGTTGACTGACCCCCTGTTTCTACAAGCGGTGCAGGAGGTTGATTCGCTCTTCAGGCAGTATGCTGACTGGTCCCTTGAAAAGGAACTGTCCGGATTCTATGGCATTGACCAGTACGCAGACACCGAGATTGCCCAGCCGGCCTTGTTTGCGATCCAGGTTGGTATTACCCGCATGCTTCAAGCGCGAGGCGTGTCGCCGATAGCTGTGGTTGGCCATAGTGTGGGAGAAGCTGCTGCTGCCTGGGCTTGCGGAGCCCTGTCTCTTGAAGATGCAGTACAGGTAATTTATCACCGCAGCCAACTTCAGGGCACCACCAAGGGAAAAGGGCAGATGACTGCGGTCGGCCTGGGCCAGTCTGAAACCACACAATTACTCACTGAGCTTGGGCTTCATGAAAACCTGACCGTTGCAGGCAGCAACAGCAGCAGAGGAGCAACGGTTGCCGGAGCAGATGCTGATCTCAAGAAACTGGAATTAACCCTCTCACGCAAGAATATCTTTAACAAACGTCTTGCCCTTGATTATGCATTTCACAGCCCGGCCATGGATACACTTGAAACCGGCATTAGATCAGCACTGGCAACAATAATTCCGCAACCGTCGTCCGTTCCGTTTTACTCAACCGTTACCGGTGGGTTGATTGATGGCGCCGGACTTGACGCAGGCTACTGGTGGCACAACCTGCGCAAACCGGTTCTGTTTGACCAGACCATCAGGCAGCTTCTCCATGACGGCAACACTGTTTTTATTGAAATAGGGCCCCATGCAATCCTGCGCAGTTATCTGCAGGACTGCATGGAAGAAACCTCAACAGCCGGTCGGGTCATCAGCACCGGCATGCGTGGAGATGACAGCCCGACAAAAATTCTTACCGCTCTTGGCCAGGCTATCATCAGCGGCATCCCCATTGACTGGAACTGTTTTTTCCCTGAACAGGCAGTTTTTGTTGAACTCCCCCACTATCCATGGCAACGGGAACAGCACTGGCATACGGTAACACCTGAATCCTACGGCCTGCTTGACCGCTACAAACAGCACCCTCTTTTAGGGTATAAACTTGCTCAACATGAGCTTACCTGGGAAAACCAGCTTGATACCCAGCTTATTCCAATGTTTGCAGACCACCAGGTTGGTGATGCTATTGTATTTCCCGGCGCCGGTTTCGTTGAACTGGCACTTGCTGCTGCCCATGCCTGGCAACCGGAAGAGTTCAGTGAAATTGAAGAGATCGAAATAAAGTCGCCCTTATTACTGAAAGCTGACCGTTCTAAATTGATCCGTGTGTCAATTGATCCAGGCCATGGCGGCTTACGCATAAAAGCCAAAGAGCTCACCAGCGATGATCCCTGGGAGGTCCATGTTACCGCCCGGATACTGCAGGGACCACCGGCAACGGTACAACTGCAACACCAGATCTCACTTCCTGCCCGGAGGCCTGACTTTACCGCTGCAGATCATCACCGACTTACGGAAGCTGCCGGCCTTGGATACGGCCCGGCATTTCAGGCAATTGAAATTGGCTGGATTGAAAACAACTCCGTTGTTGCTCTGTTTTCAGATTCAACACCGGCAGACGGATCAGATGTGCAGAGTTTTTTCCTCCATCCTGCATACCTTGACGGTGCCTTCCAGTTAATCTTTCAGCTCCTGAAAGGCCAACTGACAGACAACACCGGTATCGCCTACATCCCGGTATATATAGGGCGGGTAATTCTGCACAACCCTCAGCGTTCTCCCAAACGTGCCAAGACAACATTACTACGCCGCTCCCCCCATTCCCTGACAGCAGAGTGTATTATCGCTGATGCCGAAGGTACGCCGATAGCCGTTGTACAGGAAGTCCGCTTCAAAGCCGTCCGTCTCAGCATCAATCATACTGCTGCAAAGACTGATTTTCTGGCTTACCATAGCATCCCCTGGCCCCACCCATTAACACCCTGCGGTATATCGCCACTCCCGTTTGACAAGCTGAAACGAGAGATAGGTGAGGCGGTAAGCCGGGCGGTTCTTAAAGGCACCCATCGCTGTTATTCTGAAGAGGTGGATCCGCTGCTGGATGCACTGTGCAGTCGTTTTACCCTGGAAGCCATCCGGTCTCTCGCAGACGGGAATCCGGTTCTTTCCCATGCCGTTATTCAGGAAATCCAGAAAAACAAGCCAGAGACAGCCATCTACCTTAACCACCTGCTCAGCCTTTCTGTGTCTGATGGTTCAATTACAGAAACCGAATCAGGTTTTACCATTCAGGGGAAAGGCAACGATACAATTTCAGCCCGGGATATATGGAACAGCCTGTTCCATGATCACCCGGAATATTTTCCGGTTATCCATAGTGTCTCACAGGTAGGACTACACCTGAAAAGCATTATAACTGAACAGGATGCGAGCAGGCTGCTGCCATCACCAGCTTCCCTGGCGCTCCTCACCCGCAACCTGCTCGGTACTGCAGCAAAAATAAAAATTGAAGATTCACTGCAGAAACTGCTCACCGCAACGTTGGCGACGCTACCGGAAGGCAGCCGGTTTGGCGTTATGGAAGTCAGTGACGGTCTTCCGCTATTTGCCTCCACAATCTGCAGGAATATTGAATTCGACCGTTGTCATTACCTTTTTGCAACCGGAAATCATGACATCATCGATGAAGCAGCTCAACAGCTTGAGCACTTTCCGGCAGCAGAAGTCCGGTTGCTTGCTTCAACCGGCGAGTCTGAACAACCGGCACCGGCTTCCGCATATCATCTGGCGATCATCATGTCAGATTTTTTGACTATTGACGCGGCCTTACATGCCATTGATGCTGCGCTTTCCCAACTTGCGCCTGACGGATTGATCCTTTTCATTGATCAACACCCTTCGCGATGGGCAGACTTTGTTTTCGGCAGTCATACAGAATGGTGGTATGCAAGCGCTTCCGGCTCGCCACTGTCGCGTCAGCAATCACCAGCTTTCTGGCAGATGAAACTGGAACAGCGTGGACTGGGTGACAGTGAATGCCATGAACTTTCTCCCCGGACCTCCTCGGGCCCGTACCTTCTGCTGGCACGGCGCGCTGAAACAGTTTGTACGTCTGCCCCACCACTACTGCTGCCTGCAGAATCACCCTGGCTTATCATAGCAGATAAAGAGGGCTATTCTACGGAGCTGGGACAGCGGTTGGACAGCAGACTGTCGAGTATTGGAGGACAGGTACTCCATACCACCTATACGTCTGCAACTGATCTCACCGACGAGTTACAACAGATCAAAACTCTGCACGGAGGACTGCGCGGTATCATCCATATAAGCGGACTTCAGCCGCTTTTACCGGATAGCAGCCCATCAGCATTCCTTGAAGTCCAGACCAACCGCTGCGCTCTTGCAGCAGCCATTATCAAGGCAACTGCAGCAACAGAGATTTCCACCATCTGCTGGCTGGTGACCGGTAACGCTGCCTGCCACCTGATCCCTCGGCAGAGTAAAAAACAAACGGGCTGTTCTGTAACCTCCCTTCCTGATGCCGCTCTTTGGGGGTTTGGCCGCACGCTCATCAACGAGACGGCCAGCGGCACTGTTCGTCTGGTTGATCTTGAGACAGCCGGCAACCTTGACACGCTGGTTGAGGCGGTTGCAAAAGAGATTATCCAGCCTGACAATGAACAGGAAATCTGCATTTCGTCAGCGGGAAAACGCTTTGCACCCCGCCTGCAACTGGTACCAGCATTAGCAGACAGCGCTGACGCCCAACAGGCATCCTCCGCCACTCCCTGTTACCGCCTGGGATTCCGGTTTCCAGGGCAACTGCGGAACCTGCGCTGGGAGCCTTACTCATCTCCTGCGCCCAAAGGCAGTGAAATAGAGGTTGAGGTGCATGCAACCGGCCTTAATTTTCGTGACTTCATGTACACCCTGGGGCTTTTATCAGATGAAGCGGTGGAAAACGGCTTTGCCGGCCCTACACTCGGCATGGAGTTTTCCGGCACTGTTATCCGTGTTGGAGAACAGGTACAGGAATTTTCCCCCGGCGACCACCTGGTGGGATTCGGCCCTGCCTGTTTTGCTAACCGGGTAATCACCAGTCCCAACGCCGTTTCTCTGATCCCGGCAGGTCTCTCCTTTGAGGCGGCAGTAACTATTCCAGCAACATTCTTTACCAGCTTTTATGCACTGCACTATCTGGCCAGACTTTCGCCGGGTGAAAAAGTACTGATCCATGGCGCTGCAGGCGGTGTTGGCATTGCCGCAATACAGGTTGCACGGTGGTGTGGTGCTGAAATCTATGCAACCGCCGGTACCGATGAAAAACGTGATTTCCTGCGTATGCTTGGTATTGAGCATATTTTTGATTCACGTTCGCTGACCTTTGCCGCTGAGATTCTGGCTCAAACAGGCGGCGCCGGTGTTGATGTCGTACTGAATTCACTCTCTGGCGAGGCGATCAATCGCAACCTGCAGGTTTTGAGACCCTTTGGACGGTTTCTGGAGCTTGGCAAGCGCGACTATTATGAAAATACCCGCATCGGCCTACGCCCCTTCAGGAACAACATCAGTTACTTTGGTATTGATGCAGACCAACTGATGCAGGAACGTCCTGACCTTACCCGTACCCTTTTTAAACAGATCATGGCTCTCTTTGCAGAAGGGATTTTCCATCCGCTCCCGTTCCATACCTTTGAGGCAGACGATATTGTCAACGCCTTCAGATACATGCAGCAGTCACGCCAGATCGGCAAGATTGTCGTTACCTACAATCACGGCATCACAGTAACACAAACCAATGACGCAACAACGCAGGACAGCCTTACGCTTCCTGCTGACGCCACCTTCCTGATAACCGGCGGTTTGAGCGGTTTTGGACTAAAGACCTCCCAATGGCTGGTTCAGAAAGGTGTACGCAATCTGGTACTGGTCAGCCGGAGCGGCCCTGTTTCAGATGAAGCACGTAACGCAATTACCAGCCTGCAACAATCAGGTGTTACCGTTCATGCTGCCGCATGCGATGTTACCAGCAAAGAAGCGTTGTCAGAGCTTCTGGCAGAGATTGCCAAAACCCTGCCCCCTCTCAGAGGAATTGTGCATGCGGCCATGGTCATTCATGACGGATTGATTCAAACCATGGGCAGAGAACAGATCCACCAGGTCTTTGCTCCAAAAATACTGGGGGCGGCCTACCTCCATGAACTGACTCTGCAGCTGCCACTTGAATACTTTATACTTTTTTCATCGGCAACCACCCTGTTTGGTAACCCCGGACAAGGGAACTACGTAGCTGCCAACTACTGGCTGGAGGCATTTGCGGCCTGTCGTGAATCAGCAGGATTACCGGTAACCTGCGTCAGCTGGAGCCCCATCAGTGACACCGGCTATCTTGCGCGCAACCAGCAGGTAAAAGATGCGCTGCAAAACCGTTTGGGTGGTGAAGCGCTCAGTTCAGCTGCCGCCCTTGACCTGCTTGAACAGCTCTTGCTTGGCAAACACTCTGGTCTTGGGGTACTGGATCTGGATTGGAAGACACTCAGCCGATCGCTGCCAAGCGCCGACAGTCCCAAATTTATGGAGCTGAGCAGACAAATCGGAATCAGCAATGAACATCAGGAGCACAAGCTGGATATACAGCAGCTTTTGCAGCAGCTCCCGGAAGCCGAACTTCTCTCAACCTTTATTGATCTGCTGAAGCAGGAAGTTGGTACCGTACTCAGGATTGATCCGGCCAAAATTGACCAGGATCGAGTTCTTTCTGACATGGGCCTGGACTCACTCATGGGGGTAGAGCTGGCGGTTGCCCTTGAATCCCTGTGCGGCGTTAAAGTACCGGTCATGGTACTTACCGACAGCCCTACCATCACCAAGCTTGCCAGCTACCTGCTTGCCCAGCTTTTTTCTGCACAGGACGCGCCAGACAGCAACAACGGTCATGACCTGCTTGATCAGGTCCAGCAGGTACTCTATCAACACGGTGCAGATCTGGCTGATGATATGGTGGAAGAGCTCGTGACGCAGGTTCATGATGCTGCATCAGATGACAAACGGATGATCCAGTAATATGTCACGCAAAGGACTGCACGGCCTTACCGCCCAACTTAAGGACGCCCTGATTCTGCAGGCGCTGGAAAGACGACTCCAGCATGTCGATCAGAAGGGAACTGTCCACGATACTACTCAATCAGATACACTGGTTATTCCTGAAAAGTTTTACCGTTTTAACCTGCATCCAGGCTACCAGCAACTCCGCATTATGAACGATGGTGGTGTCCGCCTCGGTGTCAGCAACCCCTTCTTCAAGCTCCATGAAGGTATTGCCGGTGCAACCACGATTATCAACGGTAAAGAGTATCTGAATTACGCAAGCTACAACTATCTTGGGCTATCAGGTCATCCAGCGGTAGCTGCGGCAGCCAAACAGGCCATTGATCAGTACGGCACCTCTGTTTCAGCCAGTCGCCCCGTATCGGGAGAGCGACCGATCCATCGACAGCTTGAAAAGGCCCTGGCTGAAACCTATCAGGTAGATGACGCTGTCGCCTTTGTCAGCGGCCACGCCACCAATGTATCCACGATCGGCTATCTGTTCGGCCCCAAAGATCTGGTGCTCCATGATGAGCTGATCCACAACAGCATCCTGCAGGGGATACAGCTTTCTGGCGCCAAACGGCTTTCCTTCCCCCACAATGACCATGCCGCACTTGAGCAGATCCTCAAAAATCAGCGACACGCCTTTGAGCGGGTACTGGTTGTGCTGGAAGGCATCTACAGTATGGATGGCGACTACCCCGATCTGCCTGCCTTTGTTGAGATAAAAAACCGCTATCGCGCCTTTCTGATGGTGGATGAAGCCCACTCATTCGGCGTTATGGGGGAAACAGGGCTTGGCATTCGTGAGCATTTTGGCCTGCAGGGGAGCGATGTAGATATCTGGATGGGAACGCTAAGCAAGGCGCTGGCAGGATGTGGCGGTTACATTGCGGGAGAGACCGCACTGGTTGAACATCTTAAATTTCTTGCACCCGGTTTTCTCTACAGCGTCGGCATGCCACCTTCGGTTGCAGCCTCGTCACTGGCAGCCCTAAAGCTTATGCAGCAAGCACCGGAGCTGACCGCAACATTGAAAACCCGTGGCAGACTTTTTCTGAAACTGGCGCAGGAGGCAGGAATCAATACCGGCAGCAGTTCCGGTCTTGCCATTGTGCCGGCCATCACCGGCAGTTCCTTAACAGCCGCCCGGCTTGCCGAAACACTCTTTGAACAGGGTATCAACGTACAACCGATCATCTATCCGGCAGTGCCGGAAAAATCAGCCCGGCTGCGTTTTTTCATCTCATGTCTGCACACCGAAGAACAGATCAGGCAGACGGTGGCTATTCTTGCAAAAGAGATCTGATTCCAGTTTCACTTCAAAGCACCACGCAGAGAGGTCCCAAAAGATCTGACACCGATCAGGCGCCTGCCTGATCGCCGTAAACGGGCCACCAGGGCAGCATCAGGCCAGGAATCATAGCGTTGATCCGGCTGTTGTACTACTCCAGCCGGGATCTCTCCTCCCTTGGATAACAGTTCCAGCAAAAGCCCTGTACCTAGTGAAAACAGACGCATATTCAGACTGAACAACGTATCGTCACTGGCTACCGAAAGCTCCGCTGTTGCCAGAACAGTGCCGGTATCAAAACCAGCATCCTGCCGGTGCAACGTCACCCCCGCCTGCTTCTCCCCTTTATCCAAAACGCGGATACCTGGATCAACCCCCTTATACTCTGGCAACCTGCCGGGATGGATATTCAGGCATCCCTGAACTGGCAAATCCAGTAATTCCGGGCCGATCAACTGGTTAAAATGGGCCGACAACAGCAGGTCCGGCTGCAGACTTTTGATAAAAGCGATTCCTTCGCCACTGTTGATATCCCTTGAGCTGTACACCGGCACCCTGTTTTCAGACAGAAACCGCCTGACCGGATTATCATGAACCAACAGACGGCGTACCAGACAATACACGGTCGTTACCATCCAAAGGTAGGTTGCATAGCGCAGCCCGGTCTTGCGCACCAGCCGTAAGGCATCACACCAGGCCCAGCCCTTTTTACGCAGTATGCGGCTGGAGGCCACCACCCCCACCAGGTGCAGATGGGGTGACGTGACAAGTTTCTGCAAAACAACATCAGAATACATGCTGGGGGTGGTGCAGAAGACAATCCGTAACTTCTCAGGGTGGCTCATACAAGTCTTTTCATCAGTCCAGCCTTTTGCAGCAGTTCCCGGGCCAGCTGCTCCACCGCAAGCGGTTGCATACCAGTACCATCCAGCTGTTTGTGGTTACTCCAGACCAGATAATCCACCCTGCCGTCCGGTTCTCCCATCTGCCGGTAAACCTGCGGCATGATCGGCAGATGATCCCCATACAGACAGAGCCAGCCCTCACGCTGCATGGCCGCCAGTGTATCCTGTACCTTCCCAAGCATTTGATCTGCCTGTTCAAGGTGACGCAGGTACACAATCAGGTCATCAGATCCATCAGGCAGCGTCTGGCTGACCAAGCGTTGCCTGTCTTCAGGTCTGGCCTGCTCAAGATGCAACGGACCATGATTTTCCATGGTAATGACAAAAACAAAAAGCGGTTGGGCACCAGGCCCATCATGCTTTGCAAGCTCTGCACAGAGTTCCCGCGCAACCGCCAGATCCCCCACATACTGCCCATGGTAGTCGGCTGCAGAAAAGCGGGAACTGTCAATAAATTCATCAAAACCCAACAGTGGAAAGACGGTTGCACGGTCATAAAAAGTGGCTGAGTAGGGATGCAGGCAGACCGTCCGATAGCCCTGCTGTTTCAGATTGCTGACTAATGTGGGCAGTCCTTGACGGGCCACCCGGCGGTACGGCTTGAAACGGTGAACACCAAGCTGATGATTGGCAATGCCGGACAGAAAGGCAAATTCCGTCCGTACGGTATTGGCACCCCAGGCCGGCACCTCCAGTGGGCCAAAACTGGCAGCAGACTGTTTCAGATCGTCATAATGCTGCAGCAGATCAGGCGTTATGTCACGGTGCCACCGCCGGGGGTCAAAAAAAGATTCACTCTGGATCACCACCAGATTAGGCAGCGGTCCAGCCAACATCTCTGCTGCCGTGCCCAGTCTGGAGAGGTCCACACCCTGCCATGGTTGTTGCTCTGCCCGGTAGTAGCCCCAAAGGCAAGGCAAAAGTCCCAACTGCTGCAGATCAGCAACCGGATCAAGGGTTAGCCGGAACCTGACAGAACGGCCAAGCAGTACCAGCAGTAAACCGATACTGACAAGAACCACGGCCAGAGCACTGATCTGTCGGAAAGAGTACACAGCACAAAGAGGCTGCTCCACCACCAGACCGCCATATATGGCAATGCAGATGGCAACACCGGCTAGCAAGGCCCGCCCTGTCCCGAGAAACGGCAGATAGAGCCGTGGAAAACGCAGGGCATCAACAAAATAGCTAAAATCCTGGTAAATGAACGGTTCCTGCAGGGAATGATATTTGGCATTGCTGATCATTACGACCAGAACCTGCAGTGCCAGGATACTGATACAGCAGAACCAGGGGCGCTGCAGCAGGAGAAGCAGCGGCGCAAACACCAGCAAACAGAGCCCCTTGTGCAGTATCACTGCGGCAACAGGACGTTGCCACGGCCAGACAGGACGGGGGTTCAGCAACTGTTCCAGCGCAAAGGACAGGGTAAGACAACAGGCTAGCGGCAGGCCGACATTGATTAACAGTGCTTCATTCCAGTTCCAAATCAAGAGTGATATCAAGACGGCGAGGATTGAGGCGACGAAAGCGTACAGGTAGTACGTTGAGGAGCTGAAGACGAGCCAACGCAGAGAGCACCTTGAGTTGGAATTGGAATCAGGCATGGTAGCCGAACTTCCTGACCAACCAGCCAGAAACTGATGCGGGTAAAAGAGCAAGCAACCAGCAGCCCAGATTAAGCGGAAACGGAAAACTGATACGGGCCTGCTTCTTTGCCAGCCCTTTGATGATAAGCTGCGCCGCCCGGTCTGCGGTCATCAAAAACGGCTTGGGACCAGGTACGGTGCGTGACATGGCAGAACTTACAAAACCGGGCAGAACCACAGACACCTCAATACCATCCACAGCAAGGGGCGCACGCAATGCCTCGCCATAATTCTTGATGGCTGCCTTACTGGCAGAGTAGGCAGGGGTAACCGGCAAGCCATACCAGGCGGCCAATGAACTGATCAGTGCAATCTGCCCTCCCCCGTTGCGACGCATGGCAGGAACCACCGCCTGGACTGTGGCCATGGTGGCCAGCAGGTTCACGCTGACAACCTCTTCAATCGCCTGCCAGGACTCACCATTCTTACCTGCGGTGCTGCTGACACCGGCATTGGCGATCACCAGATCCGGACAATGCTGTTCACAGAGTTGCTGCAACTGCTCCAGATAACCACAATGATCTTTCAGGTCGCAGACAAGTGTCACAACCCGGGCTCCCCGCCCCCGACAACTTTCGGCCAACTGCTCCAGTTTTTCCACGTTTCGACCGGTCAGCAACAGGCAACAGCCGACAGCAGCGTACTGCAAGGCCAGTGCAGAACCGATGGCGCCGGTTGCTCCGGTAATCAGAACCATTTGAGGCCGGGAGCGGTTCACAACAGTTTCTCAAGTGGCGAACGATCAGCGGTTAAACTGGTGATTGCATTTTTCACCGCCAGCTCAATTCCCCGGGCACAGTAAAAACCGCCATTAATCTGGGTAGTCTGAATAACCACTGCCTTAAAACAGCGGAACAGCTCTTGATCAGGTGGCTCCGCGTCCTGCCAGAACTGGTCCAGCTCCCCCTGAAAGGTCAGACCCGGCAGGTTGTAGATCGGATCGCTTAACGTAATGGTTGGACAGTTATACTGTAATGCAACGCCACCGACAGTACTGTTAACCGTTACGGTTCCCCGGGCATGCTGCACCAGCGCCTCAAGATTGCCGGTTTCCAGATAGTCTACCCTGCCGGTAATAGCATAACACGCCTCAAGTTCTGCAATGATGCGTGGATAATTGACCAGCCCCATATCAAGCGGATGATTCTTGATCACCAAACGGCTGCCTTTAGGTGCATGCAGGGCAAATGAAGACATCACAAAGGCCATCACATCAGCCATATCTCTAAAATTGGAATGATCCCTGATCTGGGCATCACTGTTCAGCTGTAACGGCAGAAGATAATAGGGAGTTTGTGAACTGATCAAACCATTGACAAGTACGCTATCCCGACGTGCATGCAGCGGTTTCAGGGTAAAACGCCGGACATAGCCGGCATACATGAGCGGCGCACTATAAGGTGCATGGGTACGGTAACCTGGATACAGCAGGGGATTAACGACGCTCGCAAGATGATACAAAACATCATGGGCAGCCCTGATTTTGAGGGTTGTCTGAAAGGGCTCGCCAACAAAGCCATCGCCAAGCTGTTTGCCTGCTTCACGGTACCAGACAGGATCACGGGGCAGCAGAGAGTGGGCGTTAACACCCTGACGCTCCAGCGTCACCCAGTGTGGACGGAAATACCCTTCCTCAAAGACATGGACGCGAATACCGCTTGATTGTGCCAGCTCCACAGCTGGTCTATGAATGGGTCGTCGATCACCAAACAGGACAATGTCGCTGATCTGATGCTCCTCAAATGAACTTTTGAGGAAAGCAGGCAAGTCATCCAGACGCCCGCGAAATGACCAGGCAGACGCCCCCCGCCAATAGGCAGCATCACCACCATTAAAGTTAACTTTATGAACGCGGTGTCCTTCCCGGATCAACCGCTCTGCCAGACAGGCAAAAAAGGGGGAACAGACCCCCTGTAAAAACAGGAAACGACGCAATTGCATTTATCTGACTCCCACAACAAGACGAAGCACAATTCTTTTAAGCCTGGTCCACAACGTATCAGTTGCAGATGCCTGCTCACGCCAGGCCAAAAGTTCATCAAGAGCCTGCTCCGCAGTAATCAACCGACCGCTGGTTCTGCTGATATAGCAAGGGTACAGCAGCAGACTCCCGGCAACCAGTTCATCCAGCGTTAACCGGCGGATACGCCGTTCAAGCGGCATAACATCCGCTGTCAACCCCCAGCCGCTATAAAACGGCTGACCGTAACACGTAACCTTTTTACCACGCAGAAGCGCTTCAAACCCTGTTAGCGATGTCATGGTATGGACTTCATCCACCTGGGGCAGCAGTTCTCCCATGGCAGCATCTGTTATCTGCTCATCACACCAGTTTCGGGCCAGATCTTCAGCCTGTCCTTTGGCCCGCAGGCCGGCCAGCACATCGGGATGGGGTTTGTAGATCAGGTAGGCGCCAAGATGGGCTGCCCGCACCGCCTGCAGCAGCCCCATATTTGTCTTGATACCCGGTGCTCCAAAGGCCAGTGAGGCATCTGACTCCACCTGTCCCGGCACCAGAATGACCCGCCTCTGATTGTCAGGTCGCTGCCATCCTCCGGCACCGACATTATACTTGGTGAGTCCGGCAGCCACCAGATTTTCACGCAATCGGGCAGCACGCTGACATAGTTCATCGGGAAAAGCTGTGGTCAGCAACAATGTTTCAAGGTCAGAAGGTTGTGTGGCATCAAAGTAGATCCCCTGCCGATCAATCACCCAGGAAACCGGGCGGGTCAGGTCTGCCCCCAGACCAACTGAGCGGATAAAGCCATCTTCCAGTCGAATAACCGTTACCTGATCAGCCAGACCGGGCAGTTCTCTGCGCCCCCAAACTGCCAGGGTTGAGCCGAACGGAACCTGCTTAATCTGTGTAACGAACCGCACTTGACTGCCGGCAAAGCAGGAGCGCAGACTTGCCTTCTTCCAATGGGAAAAATCAAGCGCATACACCCTTGGGGGTATGACCGGGGTATCAAAAGACATGAACCATCCGATTAACTTTTATACACAGCTTTTTTCTAAACACAACCGCACCAGCAAAAAATCAGCTTTTTCTATCCTTTTAGTTCGCAAGCTGCCTTAACAGCAGCTCCACATTGTTGAAATGGTCCTGCCAGGTGGGGGGGTGATAGCCGCTGATTCGTTGCAGTTGTGCCGTCCGTTTCCGACTGTCTGAACTGCTGTAGTCAGCAATCATCCCCAGCCAGCCCAGGACGTCCAGCGGATCACAGTAGTCCGGCAGATCACCGGCTATCTCATGAAACACCGGCAGGTCACTTGCAATCACCGGCGTACCGCATGCCAGGGCCTCCACCAGCGGCAGGCCAAAGCCCTCGACAAAGGAGGGAAACAGCAAGGCCTGGGCATGTTGGAGCCAGTTGGCAAGCTCGCTATCCGAACAGGAAGCATGTTCAATAATATGGCCCTGAACCGCTTCGCAGCGTTCAAGCAGATCAACCACATTCTCGCACTCCCAGCCCCGTTGGCCAATCAGCACCAGCAGCGGCGCCCGGTCTCCCAGCTGCTCCACCAGACGTTTCCAGACCTGCAGTAGCAACAGATGATTTTTACGTGGCTCAATGGTGCCAAGCACGACAAAGTAGGGACGATCAACAAGGCGTACCGCGGAAGGAGGGGGAAAAACAGGTGGCGCCAGAAAGGCTGGTTGTGCGGGCGGCAGCCGCATCCCAAGAGCATCGGCAAAACGGGCCAGTTCATCCAGGGTGGCCTGAGAGTTGGTGATCACCCCCTGGGCCAGTTCCAATACGGTCTTCATTCTGATCCGGTGGCGTTCCCCTTCACCGGGGCGGCAGTACTCAGGATGGGTAATCGGTATCAGGTCATGTACCAGAAAAACGGGGCGAACCTTCATTTTCCTCAACAGATCCGGGTAACGATGATATTCAAGTCCGCTATGACCGATGTTCAGAAAAACAGCACCGCTCAGATCACGTATACGCAGCTTTGCAGCTGCCCCTTGGGCAATCAGACGCCAGGCATGGGATTTGAAGTCAGCTGGTGGATGCAAAAGCAAGTGAAAAAGCATCTGCGAAAGTTTTTCCGGCAGTACAAGATGGAAACGTCCGTCTCGCACAAAAGCACAGGAACGATCTCCGTACTGATGAACATACGCCAGCATCACCCGATCAACACCGGTAGAAACGCGCCCTTTCATCAGCCTGCCCACCAGACGGGATACGTCAATCAGAAAAGGATAGCTGCCCTTCATATTACCGAGTCAAAGGAATTACATTTATCACCGGATACGCCAGTGTCATAACTATATTAAGAAATTTCTGCAGCTCGACTGATGGCGCATTGGCCACATACAATACATCTTTGTTGTTAACAGGAAATGACTGAGCCACAAAAAAGGTAGCAGGATCCTTCAGATCAGCCCGGTAAATCACCGGCACCCTTCCATCGGGTGTCGTTTGAGCAGGCTTGGAAGGCCAATCCAGCGCATCTGCAGACTCAAGCCGGAAGACAAATACCCCCTGCGCATTAGCACGGGTATCCTGCAATCCACCACCACGAGCCAGGGCCTGAGCAAGGGATATGCCCTGTGCCTCAAAATTGATTTCTTCATTTTTGCCGGTAGCACCCAGAATAGTAAAACTTGATGGCTGGTGCAGTGCGGTCACGACATCTCCCGGTTGCAGGGTAATATTCTGATGCGGGTCACGGATTACCATTTCAAGAGGCATGGACTGCACCGAATCACCCCTGGTCACCTGTATCGTCATCTTGTTGACCGGCTGCCGGACTCCACCGGATGCTGCCAGGGCATCCAACAGCCGTTCTCCACCCGGTGTCAACGGCATCCGGGCACTGGTTGCCACTTCCCCTACCACCGTCACGGTCGCATGGGTATTACGCAACACACGTACCAACACCTGAGGCTGATTTGCCAATCCCTTCAAGCGTTCAGCCACCTCAGCCTCAACCTGCTGAGGCGTGCGACCACCTGCCCGGATCTTGCCGGCAAAGGGAATGGTAATCAGACCGTCACTATCCACCATCTGTTCAGGAAAAGCAGTGACCCGCGATGAAGCAGGACCAGACTTGGTATCCATTGTGGACGAGGAAAACAAAGTACCCGGTGGGGCTTCCCAGATTGAAACCTCAACCACATCACCCGTACCGATAATCCAGGCAGCAGGTTTGCCAACACCCAGTTTCTCAGAAAAAAGCTCCTGCTTGCGCTGTGCCAGCAGGCGACGGGCCACGGAATCATTCAGATCTACCAGCTGTATACCGGACAAACGTGGGCTTTCTGCTGCATCCCTGACCTCACTGACACTTGGACCGGACGATGGCAACCAGCCTGCACAACCGGAAAGCACTAGACTTAACGTAATCATAGCTAATGATTTTGCAGATAACAGATTCATCATAGCGTTCTTTAATCTCCCCTTCATCCTTAAGCCTTCATCCTTGCTTTTCCAGCCTCCAGCCTTCAGCCTTAATCCTTCAGCCTTAATCCTTCAGCCTTAATCCTTCAGCCTTAATCCTTCAGCCTTAATCCTTCAGCCTTAATCCTCCAGCCTCCAGCCTCCAGCCTCCAGCCTTCATCCTCCAGCCTTAATCCTTGTCTATCACAGTTAGCGGTTCAAACCAATAGATTCAAGTATCATTGCAACCGCCTTATCAACCGAAACCAAGGAGGTATCAACAGTCACACCAGGCGACAGCGGTTCCTCATAGGGGGCACTGATGCCGGTAAAATTAGGGATACTCCCCTTGCGTGCCTTCTTGTACAGCCCCTTTACATCGCGTCGTTCACACTCTTCCAGAGAGGTGCTGACGTACACCTCAACAAACTCACCTGCAGGCAGAAGATTTCGCACCATCTCACGCTCAGCACGATACGGCGAAATAAAAGCTGTGATTACAATAAGACCAGTCTCGGTCAGTAACCTGGCCACCTCACCGATACGCCTGATATTCTCAATCCTGTCTTCTTCGGTAAAGCCCAGATCCTTGTTTAAACCATGACGGATGTTATCCCCATCCAACAACATGGTATGTCTTCCGAGCTGTACGAGCCGTTGCTCAAGGGCATTGGCAATGGTGGACTTGCCGGAACCGGAAAGCCCGGTCAGCCAGATAACGCAGGGAGACTGTCCTTTCAAAGCGGCCCGGATATCGCGGCTAACCTGCTCTGTGTGCCAATGCACGTTCGTTGCCCGACGCAGGGCAAAATCAATCATACCGGCGCCAACAGTTGCGTTACTGATACGGTCGATCAGGATAAAACTACCGGTAGTATGATTCTCAGCATAGGGATCAAAGGCGATCGGCCTGTCCAGCACCAGATTGCAGACCCCTACTTCATTCAACTCCAATCTTTTTGCCGGTTCATGTTGTAACGAGTTTACGTTAATCTTGTATTTAAGCGCAGTTACTGCTGCAGGCACCGTGCTGCAGCCGCTCTTCAGCAGATATCTGCGTCCAGCCATCAACGCGTCTTCATACATCCAGACAATACGCGCCTCAAATTGATCAGCATATGCCGGACGCGCCAATGGGTCTGCCAACAGGTCACCACGGCTGATATCAATCTCATCTTCAAGCACAAGCGTAACCGCCTGCCCTGCATCTGCCTCATCAAGATCGCCATACATGGTTACAATCCGCGCCACCCGGCTGGTCTTACCTGAAGCCGCAACTACAATCTCATCGCCTGGTCGCACCCGGCCTGAGGCGAGCGTCCCGCAAAAACCGCGAAAATCCAGATCAGGACGATTAACCCACTGCACCGGCATACGAAACGGCTGATTCTCAATTTCATACACAGCATCAACAGTTTCCAGATACTCCATCAAAGTTGAACCGTCATGCCAGGGGGTACGACCACTGCGCAGCAAAACATTATCACCCTGCAGAGCAGAAATCGGAATAACAGTGATATCTGCAAACCCCAAACCGGCAGCAAAGGCCGCGTACTCTTCACGGATTGCATGAAAACGGTCAGCCGAGTACCCCACCAGATCCATCTTGTTAATGGCCAGCACAACATGGCGGATTCCCATTAGCGACACCAGATAACTGTGCCGTCTGGTTTGTGTCAGCACTCCCTTACGGGCATCAACCAGAATCACCGCAACATCTGCAGTAGAGGCACCGGTCACCATGTTGCGGGTGTACTGCTCATGCCCCGGCGTATCCGCCACTATGAACTTGCGCTTGTCAGTTGAGAAATAACGGTAGGCAACATCGATGGTAATCCCCTGCTCTCGTTCAGCTTGCAGACCGTCCAACAGCAGCGCATAATCAATCTCGCCCCCTTGCGTCCCGATCCGTTTACTGTCAGCTTCCAGAGCAGCAAGTTGGTCTTCAAAAATAAGCTTTGAATCCCACAACAAACGCCCTATCAGGGTACTTTTGCCATCGTCGACGCTGCCGCAGGTGATGAAACGCAGAAGGCTTAAGGCTGGAGGCTGGAGGCTTGACGCTTGACGCTGGAGGCTGGAGGCACTCATTGTTTTATCTGCCTGAGTGTCTTCATCAAACCAGAAAGCATTGACGCGATACGCTTGGACTGCTCGATCCATACAGTCCCTGTATCCCTCGCAATATAGCCAATCTCTACGCCAATATAAGTTTGGGTCCGCAACTCTGAGCAAGAACCTTTTGCAATGCTTAAAAATTGCACTTTCTCCCGATCACTATTTCTCGTCATGCCCTCCGCAATATTACTTGCTATAGACAGAGATGCTCTGGTGATCTGATCCTTAAAGCTGTAATCTTTAAGATCCTTCATGGCCTTATAAACATCAACTGACAGTTGTGTAGCCAGCTTCCAAACATCAAGTTTTTCAAAATCCACGTTTCACCCCGTTATAGGCTAAAAGCTAAAAGCTGGAGGCTGGAGGCTGGAGGCTGGAGGCTAGAGGCTAGAGGCTGGAAGGTCTTCATCCAGCGTTTTTTTCGTCCAGCGCCTTTTACCTCAAGCATCCAGCGTTTTTTCATCCAGCGCCTTTTGCCTCAAGCTTCCAGCGTTTTTTCGTCCAGCGCCTTTTACCTCAAGCTTCCAGCGTTTTTTTCGTCCAGCGTTTTTTCAGAAATAGCCCTCTTGTTTCTTCTTTTCCATTGAACCTGCCTGATCGTGGTCAATCAGCCGCCCCTGGCGTTCTGAAGTCTTGGTCAGCAGCATCTCCTGAATTATTTCAGGTAGCGTTACAGCAGCAGACTCCACGGCTCCGGTCAGGGGGTAGCAACCCAGGGTACGGAACCGAACCGACTTCATCTGAACCTGCTCACCGGGCTGCAGTTCCAACCGGTCATCATCCAGCAGGATCAACATGCTGTCCCGTTCCACAACCGGACGTTCTTTAGCGTAATAGAGCGGTACAATCGGAATCTGCTCCAGGTGGATATACTGCCAGACATCAAGTTCAGTCCAATTTGAAATTGGGAAAACCCGAATACTTTCCCCCGGTTTTACACGGGTATTATACAGATTCCAAAGCTCAGGCCGCTGATTCTTTGGATCCCAGCGATGATTGGCACTACGGAAGGAAAAGATCCGTTCCTTGGCGCGGGATTTTTCTTCATCACGACGTGCGCCACCAAAGGCAGCATCAAACCTGTACTTGTCCAACGCCTGCTTAAGCCCTTCCGTCTTCATGATATCCGTGTAAAGTGCTGAGCCATGTTTAAACGGGCTGATCCCCTGCTTAACGCCATCCTGATTGACATGTACCAACAGATCAAAACCATACTCCGCAGCCATCTGGTCACGGAAGGTGATCATCTCCTTAAACTTCCAGGTGGTATCAATGTGCATCAGGGGAAAGGGAGGTTTTGCCGGATAAAAAGCCTTAAGCGCCAGACGCAGCATAACCGAAGAATCTTTACCAATTGAATACAGCATCACCGGGTTTTCAAACTCGGCAGCAACTTCACGGATAATGTGAATGCTTTCGGCCTCAAGCTGGCGCAGGTGAGTCATGTTAAGGTGCATAGCAGTTACAACTCCAGGCCAACGTCAACTAAAACTTCCAAAACAGAGGAATAAGAAGGATCGACACAACCATATACAGGATATTAAGTGGAACGCCGACCTTGAAAAAATCTTTTGCCCGATATCCACCAGGGCCATAGACCATCATATTGGTCTGGTAACCGATAGGCGTGGCAAAACTGGCCGAAGCTGAAATGGCAATGGCGATGACAAAAGGCTTGGGATCAACATGCAGTTGTTGAGCCGAGGCCATGGCAATCGGAAAAATAACTGCTGCGGCAGCATTATTGGTGATTACCTCGGTCAGGATGGTAGTCATCAGATAAATGGCAGCCAGAACCCCGATTACTCCCCATTGCTCCACAGAGCCGATAACCTGGTCCGCCAACCAGGCAGCAGCTCCGGTTTTTTCCAACGCCTTGCTGATGCCAAAGGAAGAAGCAATCACAATCAACACGTTCAGTTCAATGGACCGTCGAGCCTCAACCGTCGTAATACAGCGAGTAAACAGCAGTACAAGGGTCGCAAGTATGGCTGCCTCAAAGATATCCATTAAGCCAGCTGCAGAAAGCGCCACCATACCAACCAGAGCACAAAATGTAATAATAGATTTTTTGCGGTTAATCCGGGGCAGGTCACTAATCTTGGATACCAGATAGAATTCACGGGAGAAGTTCCAGCGTTTGGTGAAGTCATCGCCAGCAAGCAGCAACAGGGTATCGCCAGGCTTCAGCACCAACTCCCCCAATTTGTCCAACAAACGTTCGCCATGACGGTGCACCGCCAGCACTGCAGCATCGTAGCGAGCACGGAAGTTCCCCTCCTTAATGGTTTTACCCAGCATGGGACAGGAGGGAGACACCACCACCTCAACCAGACGGGCTTCGCCATTCTGCAACAGCTCCTGACGCAGATTGTGCCCATGCACCGGCAGCAACCCGTTGATCTTCTGCAGTTGGACTACCCCTTCCGCCCTGCCGGTAAAAATAAGACGGTCACCTGCATGCAGCAGTTCCTGTGGCTTAACCGGCGCAATCCGTTCGTTATCACGGACGATCTCAACCATATACAACTGTTCCAGATTACGTAGCCCGGCTGCCTCAATGTTTTTGCCAATCAGGCTGGCATCATCCGCCACCTTGACTTCCAGAAGATATTCCCGCCCTTCATCCGCACCAACGCTGGCAACACGATTATCAGGCAACAGATGCCGCCCGACAAAATACAGATACAGAATACCGGCAATTCCACACGGCAACCCAACCAGTGCAAGCTCAAACATCCCCAGATGCGCCCCGTACTTCTGGCTGTACAGACCGCTAACAACCAGGTTTGTCGAAGTGCCGATCAGGGTAAAAACACCACCAAAAATAGTGGCGTATGACAAGGGAATTAAAAACCTGGAAGGCGCAAAACCATTGCGCTGGCTCCACTCCCGCAGATAGGGAGTAAACATGGCAACAATCGGGGTATTATTAAGAAACGCAGAAAGACCGGCAACAGGTATCATCATCCGCAGTAACGAGCGGCCCTCGCCACCTTTACCGTTACCCATCACCCGATCGGCAAAAAACTGCATAAATCCGGCTGTCTGGGCAGCGTATGCAACAATGAACAGGATGGCGACAGTCAGCATCCCCTGATTGGAAAAACCGGACAAAGCCTCTTTGGGGGTAATAATGCCGCTGATCAGCAAAACACCGAGGGCGCCAAAAACAATCACATCGGCTTCAATCAGCTCCAGCATCAGCGCAGCCAACATAAGCAGAACAACGGCTATGGTAAACAGTGCAGGCAAAGACACAATGCTTCTCCCCTCAACCAGCCATCAGACCTGCTCAGCCTTCAGCATCATACGAATAACATCCCGCATCCGGTATGTTGCTTTCCAGCCAAGTTTTTTTTCTGCCTTTTGAGGATTCCCTCTACTCACCATAATTTCAGACGGTCTCAAAAGCGAAGGGTCGGTTGAAACATGCTCCTGCCAATCAAGTCCAAGCTGTTTAAAAACCTCCACAACAAAGTCCTGCAGCGTATTTGTTTCACCGGTGGCAATAACAAAGTCCTGTGGTTGTTCCTGCTGCAACATCTTCCACATTGCCTCTACATATTCAGGGGCCCATCCCCAATCCCGGGCAATGGATATATTGCCAAGCTGAAGCTTTTCTTTAGCGCCTCCAGCAATCCGGCATGCTGAAGTAATAATTTTGCGGGTCACAAAACGCTCAGGACGTAAAGGAGATTCATGGTTAAATAAAATGCCGGTACAGGCAAACAAGTTGTATGCCTCGCGATAGTTTGCCACTTCCCAATGGGCTGTGGCCTTTGCTACCGCATAGGGTGATCGTGGATAGAAGGCTGTCGTCTCATCAGCCTCTTTTCCGCCAGTATTACCAAAGCATTCACTTGAGCCAGCGCTGTACAATTTAGTCGGCAGCTGTAAAAATCGCACCGCTTCCAGAAGATTCAGAGTGCCAACAGCCAGGCTTTCAAGTGTCTCCACCGGCTGTTCAAAAGAAAGGCCTACAGAACTTTGTCCGGCAAGATTGTAAATTTCATCAGGTTGTACCCGGGACAACGTCTGCAGCACACTACGGAAGTCGTTCAACGCCATTGAGAACAAGGTGACTTCTTGTTTGATACCAAGCGTCATAAGGTTATAAAATGAAGAAACCTGAGCATCACGGGCAGTCCCAAACACCTGATACCCTTTATCCAGCAACAGTTTTGCCAGATAGGCGCCATCCTGCCCGGAAATACCGCTTATAAGTGCTTTTTTACCTATCACGGGCTTCCTCCTTTTTCATCCTTCATCCTTCATCCTTCATCCTTCATCCTTCATCCTTCATCCTTCATCCTTCATCCTTCATCCTTCATCCTTCATCCTTCATCCTTCATCCTTCATCCTTCATCCTTCATCCTTCAGCCTTCATCCTTCAGCCTTCATCCTTCAGCCTTCATCCTTCAGCCTTCATCCTTCAGCCTTCATCCTTCATCCTTCATCCTTCAGCCTTCATCCTTCAGCCTCCAGCCTCCAGCCTCCAGCCTCCAGCCTTCAGCCTTCAGCCTTCAGCCTCCAGCCTCCAGCCTCCAGCCTCCATCCTTCAGCCTCCAGCCTCCAGCCTCCAGCCTCCAGCCTCCATCCTTCAGCCTCCAGCCTCCAGCCTCTACCCTTCTACCGCCACCGGCAGCTCATACCCATGCTTTTTCAAAAGAGCATGCCGCTGGGCTATCTTCAAATCTTCCGCCACCATTTCGGCACACATTTCCTGCACAGTTATCTCGGGAGTCCATCCCAAACGCTCCTTTGCCCTGGAAGGGTCGCCAAGCAGGGTTTCAACCTCAGAAGGTCTGAAATAACGGGGGTCAACCCGCACAATCACATCACCCACCTTGAGTGCCGGCGCCTTATCTCCCTGAATCCCTTCTATAACAGCGTACTCATCAACTCCGCTACCTTCAAAACGCAGTGATACCCCTAGCTCCGCTGCCGACCAGAGAATAAACTGGCGCACAGTGAACTGCAGACCGGTTGCAATAACAAAATCCTCCGGCGTATCCTGTTGCAGCATCATCCACTGCATCCGTACATAATCTTTTGCATGGCCCCAATCCCGCAACGAATCCATGTTGCCCATATACAGACAACTTTCAAGCCCCTGGGCTATGTTGGCAAGCCCGCGGGTAATTTTCCGGGTAACAAAGGTCTCGCCACGACGCGGTGACTCATGGTTAAAGAGGATCCCGTTGCAGGCATACATCCCATAGGCTTCACGGTAGTTCACCGTAATCCAGTAGGCATACAGCTTGGCAACCGCATAGGGAGAACGGGGATAGAACGGCGTCGTTTCTTTCTGGGGTATCTCCTGTACCAGACCATACAGCTCAGATGTTGATGCCTGATAAAAGCGGGTCTTTTTTTCAAGCCCCAAAAGACGAATAGCCTCCAGCAGGCGTAAAGTACCCATACCATCTACATCAGCGGTATATTCAGGCGACTCAAAACTGACTGCAACGTGGGACTGAGCCCCCAGATTATAGATCTCATCCGGTTGCACCTGCTGGACAATCCTAGTCAGGTTAGTGGAATCAGTCAGATCACCATAGTGCAGAACAAAATGCTGATTATTGGTATGCGGATCCTGATAAATATGGTCAACACGCTGGGTATTGAACAGAGATGATCTACGCTTGATGCCATGGACTTCATACCCCTTCTCCAACAGCAACTCTGCCAGATACGACCCATCCTGACCGGTAATGCCGGTAATCAACGCTTTTTTCATATATCTGCCTCCTTAGTAATATCCTTGACGCATCTCCGTTTTAAATCGGGTTTCCGCACAATATCATACTTGCCAAGCATGAATCACCCTGTTAGGTTGAAACCGTGCAAAAAATATACTGCTCCCATTACAAGGAATCTGGCTGAATGGCAAAACAGGGTGAAATTGATTACATAGAAAATATTGGAACCGATGGCGCTCTTCACGCACAGAACAAACCCTACTCAGATCCCCGTTGCGGCAATTACTTTCTGGACCTTGGCGCCATTTTTCTACTGCTGCCTCCGCCTCCTGCCCGGCTTCTTGACCTTGGGGTTGGTACCGGCTGGACCAGCATCCTTTTTGCCCAGAAAGGATATCAGGTCACCGGTCAGGATATTGCTCCGGCCATGATTGAACTGGCCCACCAAAACAGACAGAAAGCCGGAACGACCAATGTTGATTTTCTGGTCAGTGACTATGAATCACTTGACATGCCAGAACAGTTTGACTGCGCTGTTTTTTATGATTCGCTGCATCATGCTGTAGACGAACAGGCGGCCCTTACTGCGGTCTACCAATCACTGAAGCCGGGGGGTATCTGCATCACCGTAGAACCGGGCAAAGACCACCACCTCTCCCATGAAAGTCAATATGCTGTTAAAACATTCGGTGTTACAGAAAAAGAAATGCCCCCTGGCAAAATCATTAGCTGTGCAAAGAACGCCGGATTTGCCGACTACCGCGTCATCAAACGCCCCCACGAAAAAGGGATCCTTTTTGAATCATCACCACAGCCATTCAGCGAACGCTGCGTAACCTTTATGGGAGAAATACACCAGGCCTTCAGAAAACTCTGCCGCACACCAAGCCTGCTCAATGCCGGTAATATCGTTATCCTGTACAAACAGTAACACAGCTCACAGCACCTTCTGATACACCCGTGCCGTCTCCTCCACACACGCTTCCCACGTAAATCGTTGGGCACGGGCCAGACCTTTTGACTGTGCGACATCACGCCAGAGCCCGTCCTCCAACCCCTGCTCCAAAGTAAGGGTAAAAGCTACCCGATCATCAGGAGTTATCAGAAGCGTTGCATCGCCGCCAACCTCCGCCAGGGCCGGATCAGTTGAGGCAATCACCGGAACACCGGAAGCCATCGCCTCCAACACCGGCAGGCCAAACCCTTCGTATTGAGACGGATAGACAAACAGCCGCGCCCCGGCATACAGCATTGGTAAATCAGCCTCAGACACAAACTTCAAATACTGTAGCCACCCTTCAGCACAACAGGTTCTAATTCTGTCATGTAACTGTCCACTCTGCCAGCCTTCACTACCGATTAACACCAACGGAAACTGACTGCGCATAGCTGATGGCAGCTCACCATAGGCATCAAGAAGCAGGTCAATATTCTTGCGCGGCTCAATGGTTGCAACACACAAACTGTACCCGGCATGGCACAGCCCGTACCTGGCAAGCACGTCTGTGGTTTCATGCTCCCCATGGGGGCGATAATTACTTCCAACACCGAGAGGGACCGCACTAATCTGCTCTTCAGGCCAGCCAAACATCGCAAATACTTCACGCCTGATCGCCTCAGTATCGGTAATCAGATGCTTTGCCCGTGCCAGTGTGGCGGTAAAATTGGCCTCAAACTGCTTAACACGTTCAACCGGATGGGTTTCAGGAAATCTGAAGACTGAAAGGTCGTGGATGGTTGCAACGCCTATATCCGCATACTCAGGCAGAAAGTAGTTAGGACCATGAAATAAAGCCCCGCGACATTGCTGCCTTAATCTCCAATCAGCAAGCAGCCTTGGCTCTCTTCTTTGCAGCCAGTTTTTGCGAGGTAATCGGTATGCGGCATCAAGCAGAACAGCAGGATTTTCAATCCAGCGCCCTTGCCGTATGTAGCGGACAACATCTATAGAGCGGGTTAAAGGCAGGCGGGATGCCAGCTCATAAGCATAGCGGCCAATACCACTGAGGGGAGGTGAAAGGGCATCAACGGAAAGGATCAACGGTAGTTTCAAAGATTTTTAACACCTTTCAAATTAAAAGCCGAGGCAGCGATAACCTTCACAGGATTCAAATCAGTATGATGCTCCCCCTCAGACATTGCAGCCAATGCCTCTTACCGGGAAAGTAAAAGTATCAACGGAAATAACTAGACATTGAAGCACCGAATTAGCGCTGATCTTCCGCTGGATCTGTATTTGTCCCTTCTCCCTGAGGAAAAGGGCTAGAGTGCGGGGGAACTGACTGATATTATTTACCCTCATCTCCGTCATCCGCCTATTGACCACATTCTCCCTCAAGAGAGAAGGGAAAGCGGAAGATTGACACTAATTAGGTTGAAAATATTGTTGTAGAATCATCTTGTGTGACGATCTCAAATACAGCTTCGCCTGGTAAAAAACCTATCTCATTAAACCAAGCAAAAAACTCTTGAACCGGCATAGCGCACAGCCGATAGCGCCCTAGAGCATCAGGTGCCTTCACCATCAATGTCACCTCCACACTAGTCCCAGCATACAGTACACCTCCAGGCAGTGGTGTCCGAACTCCATCAAACACAACAACCCCCCCCTGTTCATCTAACCAGTGGTAGGAAAGGTTAATTGGATATTTATGTAGACTAATCCAGTCCTGATTTGAGTTATTCTTCAACACCACAGACATCACTACGGTTTCCCCTGACACAAGATTTACTGGCACGACACCGAAACGTAACGTCCCCTTCACCTCTGTCAACGGTCGCACAACACGGTCTGATATGCGACTACAAGTTGCCGTAACCGGTAAATGAGTATAACCTGTTGAAAATGTCTCGTCTCCAATAGAGAATCTCACCAGCTTGTCATACCAAGCAATCTTACGCATACTACCTTTTAGGCGTTCAGAAAAAACAAAAGATGCCGCATAGTCGCCTTTCGGCAGATCGGCCACAATAGCCCACTGTTCACAATAAGTACCCACGGACAAATTATATAACGGTTGACCAAGGCGTTGTGTATTCGTACTAAAGGCCAAACGACCAAATCCATCAAAAATACGAATACCAAGCACTAATTCACTAACTTCAACGGCCAATGAAAACTCAAGAATGAAAGAAAGTAGACCACCTGATGTCAGGTGACTTTCACTTTCAAACATTATGTTAAGCAGATTAAATTCAGGAGCAGCAAAGTCACTATGCCTTGTTCCTCCAAATGTTACCTGAGTTATAAACTCAGCTATACCATCAATCATGTTTACCAGTTGACGATCCTGCTCAAAGCGACTCATTGATCCAGGATTTTCAATTATTGGCTCAGCAAGTGAAATACCAAATTCATCATGCAAATATTCAATATCTTCTTTATTTTCTACAAGAATACGGCTGCATAATTCTGGTTCAAGTTTAAACCTGTTGCCTGGTATTAGTGAAAGATGCTTACCCAAAAAATCGAAAAATGCACCGTGAGTTACAGTTACTTTTCTTTTTTCCAGTAGTTCTTTGATTTTTATGCTGAGCAACATCCCAACATCTGAAACTGATTCATTCTCCGCCTCCCTACAACCTTTCAATTCACTCGGTAAAGAGGTAATGCCCAAGACATGCATAAAATCATCAACAACATCTCCTCCTGCTAAAACATCCCTTGCAAATTTACGAAGAATCAATTGATCTTTATTAAAAACTGATAAATAAATTTGAATGATTGTTTTCCACGGAACATATGGAAGATCCTGGAACAAAACCCCTGTTTTGGCCTGCTGACTTAAAGCACTAGCTGCAAAGGATAGTGGTGGACGGACGTAGGCCACAACAATAATTTCGTCAGACCACTTCAAAGCGAATGTCTTAAAACGCTCTAGTGCATCCGTATCAAGGTAAAGAAAACCTTCATAACTAAAAATCAGATATTTGCACGGTCGAACTTGGTCCAACCACTGACAGAGCTCATCAAAATACAATGCATCTCTCTTACGGATGGTATCAAGATCAGTAAGTCCATGTGACACATTGAAATAGCACTGATCTGGTTTGTTACTAAAACATGACGACAACTGTGCATGCCAATGTCCCGGTGGATAAGCCAGATGACCGGCAGCCAAAAAGGCCTGACGTCCACTATTTAAGAATGTCTGAATTGATGTGGATCCAGTCTTAGGACAACCAATATGAAGCACCACACTACCAAACTTTTTCACAAAAACCTTCCCGATTAACCACGACAGGCGCTGATTCCGCCATCATTTGACCAAACTATATCAACATCGAAATTATTCGACATTTATTGCCAGCTTTGCACAATGAGAACCACGGTCTTCAAACCAAGCCACTCCTTCTTGCACCATGGTGATTTCAAGCTGATAAACACCAGGAACTAAAGGAGCCAATATTTTGACATCCGTTATTTGTGAGCTATCAGACGGTAAAGTCGTGGGATCTAACTTTGATCTCACACCATCGTACTCAACATATTCACCATCTATATATTTCCAATGATACGAAATGTGAACAGGATTGTTTCCTTCACCGTATATAGTTTGAGAGCCTAAATTTTCCACTCGCACTCTCTGATAATAACTGGTGCCATGTTTAACTGTTTTAATCACATCAATTGCTTCAATCTTAATTTTAAACTCTGTAAGAAGATTATTTGTTGTACATCTATACGGTGAACTCGGTTCAAAGCTGACAATTATATCAGATCCGTTAATACTTCTCCCTTTGAATATTTGGGTTTTAAAGCCTATCATTTTAAAAATATTTTCAGCAAATTCAAAAGAAAAACCACTCTCAAACCAACCGAATTTCCTTATACAATATATTGATAAAGGATCTAACCTTAAACCCCAGTGTTTCCACCAAATTGAATTAATTGGCTCTCCTGAAATAATTATTCTGCCATTTGGCGCAAGAAAGTTTGCCATCTTGCCTAGAAGCAACCATGGAGTAACTGAATGATGCAAACACTCATAAAAAAATATAGCGTCATACTTTTCAGTTGAGCTAAAATCATCAAAAGATGATATTATCGCTTCAATAGGCAATGACTTAGATATTGCTCGTTCGTTAACGAGCCTAACAAACTTATGATTAATATCTACAGCTGTAACCCTGCACCCACAAAATGCAAGTAATTCACTTGAAACACCCCAGCCAGACCCCATATCCAATACGTGAGGTTGTTTAGATGAGCTAAAATCAGCCATTTCTATTGCTTCACATATAGCTCGCGCATGTTTTGATAGAAAATTAACATCACAATTACCATAAGGATTCGGAGCATTACGACTCCTATTGAAATCAAAATCAGAAAATTCATTAATCCTTTGATCAAGCGGACGACCCGAGATTTCATGATAAAGAGAAAGCTGCTGTTGTAGATATTCACTCGAGAAAGGATCCAGCTCTTGGTCAACTTTTACGGTGGGAATATAACAAAATCCCTCCCAGAAGGAGGAAGTTTGGGGAGAGTTTGGCCCTCCTAAAGCATCTACTCGCTCTATGAATGCATCTAAGTTTTCGCAAGTAAGACCATTAACTTTTAACATAACTTCTCCCAAGTAGATCTTGAAGTTTAATCCGCAAATTCAGGATACGTACACTCATATACTCAAAATCAGCTAGATCGCCAAAAACTGAGATTTAAGTCAAAAAAGGGATGGGAAGCTCTCACACTTTTTCAAAAAAAGAGCGCTTAACATTTTGCAAGAGCCTCAAATGATAAAAACTTTTACTATGGCAGGGGTAAAACCCCTATCTTCAAACCAGCATACACCTTCCTGCACCAGCGTTAGAATCAGTTGGTAGTGCCCCTTTTTATCTGGTGCTTGGACGCGAACAACTTCTTCAACCGTTTCATCGGCATAAACAATCTCACAAGCAAGTGGGGTTCGAAGGCCATCATACCAGTTCATGCTACCATCAGCATTCAACCAATGGTATGAGAGAAGCACGGGGTTATCGCCATAACTGCACCATACTGAATCGGTTTCATTTTTCAGAACAATTTTAACTTCAAAGATCTCACCACACGAAAGAGATTTAGGAAACGATTTCAAAGCCAAAGAGCCATTTGTTTCAGAGATGTGACCACCTCCAGCATCCTTGTCAGAAATAAGATTCGGATTTCTCCAGAATTGAACACCGTCAACCAACGTGGAAACTGTTTTTCCAATACTTAATACAGCAGGTCGTTCAACCTCCAACCGCCAGCCTGCATTAATCAACAAATCAATAAGCTCACCTTCAATTTGCCTGCTATGAGTTCCTATAAACATAGTTGCTACATGTTCATTCAAAAAATCAATCGACTCTGGAATAAGTTCGATTTCTCCACCCTGAATGTCTATATGAAGGAGATCAATCTTGTTTATACGTTGAGGCAAAGCACTCTGCAAAGTAATCTGCGGAAGACAGGAATAGCTACCAGACCTAACAAGATTATCTGCTTCTTCATCGGTGGCGTTGAATAGTGGCTCTAGCCCCCACGAAACACCTGATTGACTCTGAATCGGGAACAGGGCTGTTCCTGCATGCGCCGACGCGACACCATGATAAAGCTTAAATTCAGTTTCCTCAAATCCATTCGTGCACAAAGCTTCTTTTGCAAATACTATATGACCCAAATCCCCCTCTATTCCAACAAGACTAACACTAAGTCCTTTCCTTTTTGCCACTATCCCAGCATTATTGAGCCAACATCCCCAACCGCACCCAAGCTCTATAATAGTAAAGTGCTCCTTAGCTAGATCCACAGCTCTAAAAACGGAACCAAATTCTGCAATATCAGCATGCCAGTTGGCTGGAATCGGTACCTCTTCAATTCCTTCCTTACCGGAAAGTATGTGAGGAAAAAAATTTGGATTAATTTTTACTCCAAACGCATTGGTTATATAACCTGGAGTTGGCAAAAGATTTTGTTCGCAATATTTATAAATTCTTTTTGTCAAATCACCGATGGAGGAATGGTAAAAATAAAAACGGTCTTGTGAGTTCATCCTTTTACTCCTCTACTTTTACACTGGTTCTATGCGTCGTGCAGCAGGGTTTTAGCAAGCATTGCTGCACTTTCTTCCCAGGTTAACCACTTCATGTCGCTTGATTTTGGGTACTGGTTCGTTAAGTATAATGCAAGCCACTGTCTGATTGTCTTCGTCAAATCGTTTACGCTCAATCCTTCAAAATAATAAGCATACTCCCCAGCAACTTCACGGAAAACCGGAATGTCCCGCGCAATAATAGGAAGCTTATACTGCGCAGCTTCGATGAGCGGCAGGCCAAAACCTTCGCCGTAGGAGGCAGCAATCAGACAAGCACTAGATTCATAAACTTTTTCCAAATATTTATCGCTTATAGCTTCGAGCCAGAATAGACGTTTGTTACGCTCTGGGTGAGAATGCAAGCGATTGATCACTCCTTCTACCATCCAGCCTTGCTTGCCGACTATGACGAGATTAATGTTACTCCCCAATTGCCAGAGTTGTTCAAAAGCGTCCAATACTTGCTCATAGCCCTTGCGAGGTTCCAAAGTTCCTACCATCAAAAAACTAGGGCGAGCACAAAACAAACGGAGTTTGTCATCAACATCCAAAGGCAGGTCTTGAGTGGGAATAGAATTTTCTACGTCAGCGCCGAGGTGAAACCAGCTTATTTGAAACGGACGTTCATGTTTGAAGAGACTATTTCCTATCCAACTTTGTAATTCACAGGCTACTGATCGAGAAATACAGACAGCCCCATCGTTTTCCGCAACCACTCCAAGCCATTGTGCAAATACTTCTGCCGCACCTTTTGGAAAAAATTGTTTTAAGTGAATGCACAGCAGGTCATAAACACAAAATACAACTCGAACACCCTGTAATCGCAAAGTCTGATAAAAAGCCCTCTGCGCCACCTGCACCTGTGGTTGTAGATCAAGCACAAAAAACATATCACCTGCTGCATAATCTATTGGCTCGTCACTATGGCAGTTGTTAGGTATGTCTACAAACTCACTGACAAATTTTCGTGCGTAACAATATCCTTGTTCAGTCGTGGCATATACCGGCTCGACACTGAAGCCTTCAGGCGGATTAATCAGCCATTGATTTAGAATGCTACGAACAACACGCTGAATACCAGTACGAGCATCCTTTTTAACAAGTTCCGACACATCTACAAACAGTTTTTTTTGAGAGCTTAACGGAGTATTTTTTGAAATACACTCTGCCAGCAAAAAAAGCTCAGACGATGAAAAACTACCTGCAACACTTCCTATCTTATTGATCAAATTAGCTTGAAGATCAGTCACAGAAATATTATCCACACCTTTTAGAGCTGCAAATATTGCATCAAACACATTCTGAGGTGTAATAGCAGTAAGACACTGGAAGTTATTTGTGCATGAGCTACGATCAGCTATGTGACAAGGTGAGCACGGAACGGGCACATGTAATACCCTGCAATCACCGAAAACAGGCCCCCACTCCGTTACCGTCTCGTGGCCACCGTAAATGCCGACAACACGTAAACCGCACCAAGAAGCCAAGTGTGCACCATACGAATTGTTCGCAACACAGACATGGTAATTAACCACAGTATCAACCAGATCACGCCAGGAAAGTCCGCAATGCACTGTCAATTTGGAAAAGCGCAACAAATGATACGCCCTCGCCTCCACATCTGATCTGACAAAAAGCCCAATTTTCAGAACATTTGGTGCCTCCTCAAGCAAGGATAAAAGGGCTACAAAGTTGTCCGTACCCCACTCCTTTACCTCGCTTCCTGCATTTGGAAAAATAGCTACACAACCAAGTTCAGCGGCACCAAGGGAAACTGTTCCTACATTACTGATAAAATCACTTGGATTGGAAGGCAGAGAATCTATTAATCGTAGCATCTGCACAGCAATGGAGGTACGATTAAGCTCTGTCGCTTCAAAAGGGGCATCGTCTGGTGCAGGCAAGCAGACACTTAATAAAGTATCTATAGATGTGTCACTTGTTGAGTATCCAACACGGATGTCAGCGGGAATTTTCGTCAGAATAAATCGAGTATCTCTCTGCCGACGTAGGTCAATAGCGAAGTCGTATACGTTCATCTGTTCAACCAAAAGATCTAGTTCGTGGGGGTATTGGGGGGATTCAGATGATTTTTGAGAAAAATAATCCAGTGTATGCACAATATCAAAAACACCTAATGCATCTGCAGCCTCAAAATTCCAGCTTCCAACCAAAGCTTCAATCCGTGCATCGGGATAGCGTGCACGCAAACGACGAATCGCGGGAATCGCTAACACGAAGTCTCCCATATGATCAAGCTTGCTCACAAGAATACGCAACGTACGCGGTTGGAAAATTCCTGTACGGGTTTCCATAACAACACCACCCGGCCACACCACGTGGGCCGGCCGGGCCATATTTTCTAATACATTAATGGCTTTAAGGGCACATTCATCCCACGAAAACGCCTTAACTCGTTCCATACCATACTTAACCAGATCCTCACGAAACTTTTCATCCCCAAGAGCCTGAACCATCTTTTTAGTAATAGCTAAAACCGAAAACGGATCAAATAAAGCATCCTCTCGCCCAATTACTTCAGGAAGACTAGTAGTATTTGAGGCTATCACAGGAGCACCACATCCCATTGCTTCCAAAGGTGGCAGTCCGAATCCTTCGTGAGTAGAGGGAAATACAAAAAGTTGACAGGCGGTATACAACTGCATTAACTCAAGGTCAGAAACGAATCCACTAAAAATAATTTCATCCGCCCTTAAACCAGCTTGTATGGCCGTAGCCATGTAACCAGCAACACACTCTTCTGGCATCCTGCCCACAAAGACAAGTTGATGGATATCACGCAACTTACGTGGCAGTGCAGCAAAAGCCTCAATAAGACGTTCAAGGTTCTTTCGCTCATCAGCCCCCCCCGTATACATGACAAACGGCTTAGTTATACCTAACTTTGCAAACAACACTAAACGTTCAGACTGTGTCATTGGATGAGGTACAAATCGAGGATCAACCCCAGAAGAAATGTTCGTCACTGCATAGCCAGGAAAGCCTATAGCGCTTAAGGCCTCATTACGCGAGTTTTCAGAAATTGCCAGCAAGGCGCTACAGTTTTTGAGTGAATCAATTTTTTTTCTGTAATAATCGATATAAACTGGATTAGTACGAAACTGCTCATCCGGATTGATTAAAGGAATTAGGTCGTACAAAATTGCTATCACGGGAGTTTGCTTATCAAAACGCCCAATACTGACAATCGCATCGTCTCCAAGTCCTTCAAAAAGACTGGTAACAAGTACAACGTCTGGTTTCATACAGGAAATTGCCGCCTCACGAACGTACTCCCCTACTTCTGTGCGGTCGGCATTAGTAGAATCACATTCACGTGTTGGTCCTACACTATGCCAGACACGGATATTTTCTTGAGGCAATAATCCAACGAAAGCAACCCGAATAGGCTCTATCGTATCAAAGAAAAGTCCATTTAGAGCGAGTAAAACATCATGTTCTCCGCGGTTTCTAACAATAGCCAAGGCGAGAGAAATTGAATAACGACCAATTCCGCGATAACGGCTCTCAGTCTGAGCCCCCTGCATATCTATTACAATACGCATTACGCATCCTCCATCTTCCGTTTCAACAGTACTGACAACAGGTCGTCATGGATGCGCTTAGCATGGGGAGTAAGCTTAGAGAGATGCACATTTACCGGCACACAGCTAACACGCAAACCTCTGTTTTCAAACCAAAAGTACCCCTCCATAACCATAGTTATCTCAAGCAGATAATCTCCGGGGGCATCAGGCGATTGGACGTTAACTGTCAGTATCTGTGATTCCCCTGGTGCAACTGGCTTTGATAACACTGTACGGGGGTTTTCATATTTGTATTCTTTACCGTTCAAGTAATACCAATGATAACTCATAAAAACAGGACAGTTTGCAGAAGTTTCCCAAATCATGTTCGATTGGTTCTCTACTTTAACTGCAATATTTTGATTTTCGTTTGCAACAAGGATAACATCACTACCGATAAAATCTATTCTCCCAGCAGCTGGCTCATCGCTATCAGATACAGCAACCGGAAAACTATCTTGAAATGATTCCAAAGGTATAGCTTGAATTTGCTTATTAAATCTGTTTTCAATTCGAGCTAGCGTTCCCTTAATAACCAACAAATCATCATCAATCACTTTGACCGTTGCGGTGAAATTGTTAATTTTCAAAACAATATTTGATATTTGCCCTTCAAAAACCGACATCCGGTGACTCATAATTCTAGGCAAAGCAAACCATTTTCGCCATCCTTTGAGACCGGCACCTGTATGGCGAATCAGCACATGTAATTCATCAAGCCCGGGCCTATTGGCTAGTTGTGCTTCCTGTGACGCCATTAGATCGGCAAGAATTTCAACACGGCTCTTACCTATACGCAGCCATCTACGGTAATGTGCTATACCGGTTGGATCGGCTTGGCGTCCCAATATTAATTGATAGGCCTTGGTTATAAATTCAGCCTCACTCGATAGCAACAACTGATCTATGGCATCCATTTCTTTTAATGGTCCCCCCTCAATAATTGCATCCATACACGATAGTGGATGCTCTATGGCTGAAACAGGCACATCATTTCCAATTATATTTACGGATACCGCGGTATTCAGCCCAGTAGTCAATAAATCAGACAGCCTCTTGAATCTAGAAAATGGGAGCCACCCCAAGAACAATCCCAACCGCAACCAACGTGAATTCCTAATATCTACAACTTCAGCAATAACTTGCTCTAGTATGTGCTGAAAACGTAACAGTTGCCCAGTTTCAGCCTGCCTAAATGACTCACGCAGAGTTTCAAGTTTTTGTAAATACTCCTGTTTGCTTTTTTCCCTCTCTTGCTCACAAAATTCATGCTCACGAACTAAATATTCAGTAAGTTCCAAACGGAGCTCTTGTTTCTCTTGCTCAGCAAGCTGATGTAGTTCCATCAACTGTTTTCCAAACTCACACTCACGCTCGGAACTACGAGCCTGCATCGCCAACTGCTCCTGCAACAATGTTTTTTCGAGAGCAGCACGTTCCTGCTCTGCGATTGCAAGTTTTTTTGCATATCCAGCACTAAGTTCCTTTTTTTCCTGCTCTGCAAGCTGATGTAATGCCTGTAATTGTTCTCCAAACTCACGTTCACGCTCAGTATTACGGACGAGTGTCTCTATCTGCCCTCGTAACAGCAACTCACTCCGTTCAAGCATTAAAGAGTATAAAGACAGATGTTCATCAAAATAATTATGCTCGCGCTGAGCAAATTCTTGCCGCAAAACTTCCAAATGCTCTGAATGTTCCAAACGCTCACGATCAAGTTTCACTTGGCAATCATGGATATGATCAGTAAATACACTTTCACGTCCAATAAATTGTTTTATAAGTTCTGAATTTTCAGCAGGAATATATTTTTCACCTGCTTCCAACATCCTCTCCACATCTGCAAGCTTTTGAGTATAGACAGCCCGCAGCTGATCTTTTTCCCTTTTACCTCTCTGGAGCGCCTCATGTAACCTACTATTAAGTCTAGCAAACTCCTTTAAATACAGTTGATCTGCTGAATGTTTTTTCTCCTGTATTTGACGCAATAGATTAGCAAACAACTGTTTTTGATCAATTTGGTGTTGTGCAAAATTATTTTTCCCCTCCACCAATAGCTGCTGTAAGCCTAAACACTGCTGTTCTGCCTTATTAAGCAGATGGTTAATCTCAACTTGATGTTGTTGCTTAAGTTGCTCTTGCAACAATAATTGTTGCTTCAAACGATTATGGTATAAAGTCTCCGATCGAATTACTATTTCACGAGCACGTTTAGCATCTTCTAATACAGTGTTATCAACAGTACTATTGGGCATAATATGTTGACTTGAAGGAATGCTCTGCAGACGTGCTTGTTTTATTGCATCAATCTGTTCAAGAGTGACATCATGTGACAGTAGCTCGTAAACTACATCTTCTATCGGCCTAAAAAAAGCCGCATCTTCGAATGTAAATTGAGTACAGTGGATTCGACAATCAGAAAAATCCAGTCCGATTATTCCTATTTCCCCTAAAGCATCAAGATACTCTGTTTGATAGTCATGAGAAGCGCCTAGTTGATCAATATTGAGCAGGAAGTCGGCATACTGCCGAGCTTCTAAAAAAGCCAGACACCAGAGCGTATAGAAACAGCAGTAGCTGTCTTCAGCTGAAAGGCTGTATGCATTGAAGAATGCCATCTCATCACTCAAACTCTCATTATGGTATTCTTTAAAATGCAATTTCTGACGTAACGCTTTGATCACGGGGGGCGCGTCCGCAGCATTGATAAGTAACAACTGTATCATCTCAAAATAATCCGTTACTTTATATGACCACCACTGATCCCAGGGATTACGCCAGAGATAGATATGGGTACCGCCAAAGAACTTTTTAAAGGCACCAATCCGATTAGAGGTTCGGCATTCCTGAATTACGGCTCTTCCTTGTGCGTGCTGAATGAGAGAGTTGAAAAACAAGCGAAGCTTTTCACTGCACTCAGAAGAAAAATAGGCGTCATAAATATCTATTTTTTGTATATACGGCTGCCAGCTTGGGAAAATATCGTGTAATTCCTGAAAATATGAAGTTGAAAGTGGAGGGTGCCTGAGAGGCTGCATAATTTTACCAACATACTCAATCAGGTTTTCGGGATTATCTTTATTAAACAGTGCTATCTCATGCAACGGCTCCTGATAACAATAATACCCAGCCTCGGAACGACGAAACACCTGAAACAGATAGGTGCTGCCAGCCCGCCAGAGTGAGTGTATGAAAATGGGAGCAGAACTATCAGGGGTCATTGAGTTTGCACCTGTAGTAATATTTTTGAAACCTTCTGTGCGGTCTCACACCATGTTGTACAGCGCCTGTTTGTTGGCTCGGATACCTCTGCCAGCCATGTAACCAGGGTTGTCGTTAAATCTGCCTGGCTGAAGAAAGTGACTCCTGTATCTCCCAGCTCTTTATAAACAGCAAGGTTCCGGGCTAAAACCGGCTTACCGTAATGCTGCGCTTCCACCAGAGGCAGACCGAAGCCTTCTGCTTCTGATGCAAGCAAAACGCCGAAGGAAAGCCTGTATAATGTATCCAGCATCTCGTCGCTTGCATTCTCAAACCAGTACAGCCGTTGCCTGAATTCAGGGTGTTCCCACAACCGCTGCTGTAGTCGGTCTGTTTGCCAACCGGGTTTACCAACAATTACCAATACGATCTCTGCTCCATCACCCCAGATTTTTTCAAAAGCATCCAGGGCATCAGCATACCCCTTGCGCGGTTCCAGTGTCCCCACCATCAGAACAAACTTCTGTTGTTGTAAATGCTGTAACAGGTCTCGTTCTTCAGCAGTACAACCGGTGCTGGGCATGCTGGATTCTATATCTGCCCCCAAGGGGATGACATGCATACGGGGCAGATCTGCAGACATGTCAAACGTTGTGGTCAACATCAGTTGTAAATCCTCTTTTACTGTTTGCGATATACAGATCAGATCGTCAGCAAATATTGCCAGCGTACGCAACCAGCGCTGAAAGGTTTTCTGGCGTACCGCTTTAAACCAATGGGGGTGCAGTAACGGTAGCAGATCATACACCACTACACAGATACGCACCCCGTTTTGTTGCCAGCGTAACAACTGGGCCTGACGTCGAGATAGCAGATGGGCAGCCAGATCAAGTCCTAAAAAGATATCACCTGAACGTGCAATAATCGCCCTTGAACGTTTTCTGCCATCCTCCGACAGATGCAAAGAAGGAAGCTTAACAGATACATACCGATAAGCATGATCCCGTTCGGCAAAGACCGGACGTACCCGATAGCCTTCTGGTGGATTTGCCATTAAGTTGCACAAGATCCCCCTTACAACCCTTTGAATACCAGTACGTGCGTCCTGCTTGATAATCTCAGAAACATCAACCAGCAGCTGTCGCTTTCCATCTTGTTTTTTACCGCTAACAGAGAAGCAGCTCTTAACCAGAGAGCGGGCCGAAGAAGCAGGTAGGCAGCTAAGCAGTACTGTTGACAGGCGTTGGATCATATTGAAGCCAGATGGTCATGGTAAAACTGCATTGCTTCATCGATTTGATCAAATTTGTGCAGTTTTCCAGCCACCAGTACGGCAGCATGATCACAATGTTCCCTGATAAATTCAGGCTGGTGCGACACAACAATCATAGCCCGATCACCCCGTCTTCCAAACAGCTCATCATTACATTTTTCATGAAAACGGCTATCACCGACTGCAGTGATCTCATCTATCAGAAAACAGTCAAACTCAATTGACATGGATATGGCAAAAGCCAAGCGTGAACGCATACCAGCAGAGTAGGTCTTAACCGGCTCTTTCAGGTATTTACCTAACTCGGAAAACTCCTGCACAAAAGAGACCCGGCTTTTAAAATCAACCCCATAGATTCGGCACACAAGACGTAGATTATCAAAACCGGTCAGAGTGCCCTGAAAACCGGCAAAAAAAGCCAGAGGCCATGAAACCGACATGGACCGTTCAACAGTACCGGATGTAGGTTGTTCTGCACCGCTGATCAGACGTACCAGAGTAGACTTGCCAGAACCGTTGCGCCCCAGAATCCCAACCTTCTCTCCTGGTTGAATAGTTAAATTAACGTGGTCAAGTACTGTTACCTGACCATGGCGGGTTGGATATTGCTTTACCAGATTGGTTATCCGTATCATTCAGGAGTTACCCGCTTGCTGATATACCGTTCCTGAGTAAAGGCCAACAATGTCAATAGCAGGCAAATTGTTGCCATATAACTGATACTGTAATGGGTTTTGACAACCGAACCAAAATAACCGTCACGCAGCAACTCCACCCCATGCACCATAGGCAGAATCAACACCACTTTTTGGGCATACGGCGGAAGAATGTCCACCATAAAAGCGGCACCCGAAAGAGGGAATAGTAGATACGCTGTTGGATGCCATAGTTTTTCCACTATCTCGGTCCGTTCGCTCAGGCTTCCCATAAGCAGGGCCAGAGACATCCCGAACCAAGCGGTCATGCCCCACCCTAACAGCACTTTTAAAAGATCCTGAGGCGGCTTGACCCAACCGATGGAAATGTAAAAAACAGATAGAATAATGAACGACATGGTGGTACCACCCGCCTCAAGCAACAAGCGAGAGGCAAAAATGTCAATAGCTTTCACGTTGCGGTGATACGTAAGGGCAAGATTAGGTTCTACAGAACCGATACAACGGCCAGGCATGTTGCGCCAAAGTAAGACAGTGGAATAGCCGGTAAGGGCAAACGCAGCTATCGGCATATCAGAATTATGGTGCATTCTGGCAAAGCTCCAAAGCAGTGTAACTCCGGTGGTAAACAGCATCGGCTCCACAAACATCCACATAAAACCGATATTGTGACGGCCGTAGCGGGTAAGGATTTCACGCATCAGCAGAGCACCGATCACCCGTAGTTGGATCTGGAAGGAGCGGAATAATGAGGTGGAGTATTGGGTTGGCTTGCCTTCGGAAAAGGTCATGCTATTGAAAACTCCTTTAGAACCTGTCTCGCACAGAGACACTGAGGTACACAGAGAAAATCTTAAAAATCAAAACCTGATTCTTGGGGTAAACCTTATACCCTCTTCGTGATGTTGCTGTTCTCTGTGATGCTCTGTGACTCCGTGTGATACCTGTCTTTAGAACCTGTCTCGCACAGAGACACTGAGGTACACAGAGGAAATCTTAAAAATCAAAACCTGATTCTTGGGGTAAACCTTATTCCCTCTTCGTGATGTTGCTGTTCTCTGTGATGCTCTGTGACTCCGTGTGATACCTGTCTTTAGAACCTGTCTCGCACAGAGACACTGAGGTACACAGAGAAAATCTTTAAAATCAAAACCTGATTCTTGGGGTAAACCTTATACCCTCTTCGTGATGTTGCTGTTCTCTGTGATGCTCAGTGACTCCGTGTGATACCTGCCTTTAGAATCTGATCTCGCACAGAGGAAACTTTAACTACACTGTTGCTGGAGAGAAAGGCTTTAACATCTTTGATTGCTATTGCAGTACTTCATACTTTTTCAAAATCTCTTGTCTGAAATGTTCTGGAATATGGTGCCAATCAAGTAATTCTACGCTAAAAGGGAGGTTGCTCTCACGAAAAGCCTCCCTCAGAGTAGTTAACGTGCCTTCTTCTGACAGATGCGCAACCAGATCAAGATCACTGCCCTCACTTGACGTTGACAACACCCTGCTACCGAATGCCCATACCGGTACACCTGGCAGATATTGCTTCAGCAGCATGCTAACAATGATTTGATGTTCACTGGAAAGATTAATCAATTAACGAACCTCGACGAGCAGTCAGGTTTTCATGAAGACGTCGGGCATCAATCAAAAATTCTTTTATTAATTTCAGCACATTTTCCGCAAATTCTACACCGTAGTCATGGGCTGTCTCATTGCGGCTATCCCGATAGGCAAACCATCGTTCAACCTCTTGCAGAGTTAATAAGTTATGACGGGCTGCCATACGAAACAAATCCTTAAAAACCAGATCGTTCACAGTCTTTGGATTTGCAACATACTCTTTCAGCACTTTTCTAAGCAGCTTTCCTGATGTCTCAAGCGTCAGCTCAAATCCTTTGATCACAGCATTCCGGTAGACTTCAAAATCATCACTGCCTGGTTCACTTTGTTCAAGGTGCTGCAAGGAGTGATCAAGGGTTTGAATACAACGGGCTAAATTGTCGAAGTTCAGTGTCATCAGCATAGTCCCATTTAAATGTCTCGCACAGAGGCACGGAGGTACACAGAGAAAATCTTTAACTTCAAAAATCCTTGTTTAGGGTGTAAGGCCTGAACCCACTGCTTTTGCTGTTGTCGTTCTCTGTGATGCTCTGTGACTCCGTGTGATAACTGCCTTAAACCTATCTCGCACAGAGACACTGAGGTGCACAGAGGAAATCTTTAAAATCAAAACCTGATTCTTGGGGTAAACCTTATACCCTCTTCGTGATGTTGCTGTTCTCTGTGACTCCGTGTGATATTACTCCGGCAATTAAACTGAGCAATTACGCTGCGTAGCTTACGCAGCGGTGTTCGAAGAACTTTTTCGTTTTACTCCGATTGTTCTGGAGATGACGCATATGGGCTCTGGCCTTCGTTTC
>Ga0074197_1000439_pt1 | contig 52545 bp, 53 predicted proteins | sample EPASupsiteSAE305_FD_64526 | JGI IMG/M metagenome (GOLD analysis project Ga0074197, IMG submission 64526) | Bioremediated contaminated groundwater microbial communities from EPA Superfund site, New Mexico - SAE3-05 reassembly with SPADES | ecosystem: Environmental > Aquatic > Deep subsurface >...
AGCGGAAAACGTATTGCATAGCAACGCCCAAATTATAACGTCTTTTTACGCTATTTCTCCGACGTTGTCGTGCATATACACCTTATTTAAACAGGAAATATATGTTCGATACTCTCTTTCAACATCTAAATTTCCTCTTTAAAATACCTATAACACTTAAATCTCATAGGAGGATTTTATGGATCTGTTAGGATTTTATCCCTTATTTTATGTTCCCCAAATTGGTTCAGCATGGCTGATGGGTCTTACGGGAGCTATACACATTATGGCATCGCACACATCAGTCGGCGCGGCCCTTTTATTTGCATTTTTAGCCTATAAAGCACAAAAAGAGAACCGAACCGATTTGTATGACTATATGAAGCGATACGGGATGTTTTTATTGATCTTTTCGTACGTTATCGGCTCCATCACGGGACCGGGAATTTGGTATACGGCAACGGCCGCCAGCCCCAGAGGTATCAGTGCCCTCATTCACAACTTTGTATGGGTATGGGCTACGGAGTGGGTGTTTTTCGTTTACGAAGTACTCGGTGTTTTTGCATTGATCTATTTTATGGATAAAGTGGATCGAAAAACCCATCTAAAACTTACCTATACCTTTGCAATTGCTTCGGTCGGAACCCTCGCACTGATCATCGGTATTATCAGTTTCATGATGTGGCCGGGGACAGACGCTTACTATACGACAGGCTCTGCCAGTGACGCGTTTTTCGGTACTAATACGTTCCCGCATATGTTTTTACGGATCGGGTTCATGATTATGATGTCGGGGATCATCGGGATGATTATCTCCTCCGCAATGCGTAAAGAGAACAAAGAACTCTCCGAAGAACTGACTCAAAAAATGGGCTGGGTGAGTTTGCTCGGCGGATTTGTCACCGTATTTTTCTTTATGTGGTACATCGATACGCTCCCGGCAAATGCCCATGCACTTTTGGGAATGGCAAAAGATTCGATCATTATGAACCGTGTCATTTTGGCTATTTTATTCTCGATCTATTTCTCTATCGCAATTATGAAACCCCAGTGGGTCACCAGAACGCTTGCCATTACGATGATGTTTGTCATCGGTATCGTAGGGGTTTGGCCGGGTGAAAAGCTTCGAGAAACAATGCGTAAACCGTGGGTTGCCGGACAATATGTGTATAGCAATCAAATCATCGGCAGAGATGTCCCGGGAAAAGGGATTAAAAGTGAGGTGGATCTCATCGCAACCCAAGGGTTACTCAACGTCAATCCGTGGATTCCTGATCGTCTACGCACTATTACACCCGAAAACAAACTCGAAGTCGGAAAACTGCTGACACGCATTGCCTGCTCCAATTGTCACTCATTAGACAAAGGGGGACTCTATCGACCACTTATGGCACTGGCTGGGCCGATGGGCGAAGCAGGAATCAAAGACTATATGAAAAATGTAATCGGCACAGGATCAAGCCCCTACATGCCAAAAATTGCTCTTCCGGATGAAGAGTATGATGCGATAGCGGCCTACATCGCTTCGCAAGCGAAATAAGGAGCTAAAGAATGGAAATCTCAACTTTCGTGAATGTAATGAGAGACTCTGCGGGGATACCCTTTTATCCCGTCGTGTTTCAAGGACTCTATGTTTTAACATGGGCTCTGCACGCCGCCTTTGTTTTATTGGCCCTCGGCTCTATGGGACTTTCGATCTACGGAAGCACCCAACAAAAAAGTGACCCTTACTGGAAAATATTGACCCCTCACCTCATCATGACGGGTAAGATCAGCGTCTCGGTTCTCATCGTTTTAGGGGTTGCCCCGCTGCTCTTCACTCAGGTTATCTATGATTCGGGCTGGTATGTGGCAAATACCCTCTCCGGCGCATGGGTTTTTATCTTTATCTATGCCCTCGTAATCGGGTACATGATGTATTACTGGTATCAATCAGCCAATAAAAAAGGCTCTTCAGGTAACACCCTCATCGGTCTTATCTCTTTTGCCATCTTGGTATTTTGCGGTGTATTAATGCACAACTTCGCCGTTGAAGCGATCTCACCGACAAAATGGATGGATTGGTATGCACCTAACGGTGTCGTTGATAATGCGGGATGGAATATGCACCTCGACCTTATCCGACTTGGGTTTATGGTGAGTTTGATGATTCCGGTTACCGGAATTTTTATGCAAAACTACAGTAGATTTTTGAGTACGCGTGAAGATTTCGAGCCAAAATATTTGGAATTCGTTACAAATCTCGGCACCAAAATGGCGGTGATCGGTTTGGTTATCAGTGCTGGATTGTTTGCAGCATGGATGCTAAAAGAGAATCTCTTGCTTCATCCTCTCTCATTGGCTACGGTTGTTTCAGTTGTCATACTCCTTGTTTTGGCAGCGAAAAATACAAATAGCTATATTACGACGGGAATTCTTGTAGTTACCGCGCTATTGATCTCCGGTGTCCGAGAGTTGATCCGATATAACGTTATGTCCGGTATCGGATATGATCTGTACGGATACCCGATGAATTTAGAGTGGGAAACCATTATTATGTTCTTATTGACGTTTGTCGTCCTCGGATTTACCGGAATCGCTTTTATTTTAACCATGGCATGGAAAGTCGGTAAAACCAAAGGGATTTACACTGCGACTGAAGGTTCTGCCGTATCTCGACTTGCCAATGCTTCATTGACGCTGTTTATCCTGTGGATACTGGTATATTTCGGATGGGGCATGGTTGCCTTGTTTAAAAATACAATGGGAGCTTAAAAATCTTATCTATCAAGAAGCCATAATGGCCTCTTGATGTTTTATACGAGAGTCTTACTTGCAAAATCGACCTCCTTAAAGATTTACACCATTTAAGACTCTCGTATAAAAATGACTTTTGCTTCTTTTATAAAATATTAATATATTCTTATTTTTATTATTTAACACAAATGTAACACTTCTTCTTCATAATCCCACACTTTAATCCTAAATTTTAAGGAAGTGTGATGGTAAATACCCGCCGGATTACGCATTCTCTCTTACTCTCCGCTCTCATTGCAAGTTCGTGTTCTGGGGTTGAAAATCTCGGAATTATCGGGATTGATTCGACTACGATCGATGATCGTTTTCACCCAACACGTACCGAAGTTTCTTCAACCTCCGCAATCGATGGAGAAAAAGTCGATGAAGCCCATATTGAGAATCTTCAACAGGTTCTTCAATCGATACCGGGAATTACAAGTGAGATTAAATCGGGTGACACTCTAAAAATTCATATTCGCGGTGTAGAAAATCAGCGCTATATGGGTGAAAAACCGGGGGTTGCCGTCGTAATCGACGGTGTTCCGGTGTTTGAGCGAACGGGAGCTGTCAATATCGATCTCGATAATATCGCTTCAATCAAAGTGATCAAAGGGGGAGCCTCGTATCTTTTTGGAGACGATGCCCTGGCCGGAGCCGTTATTATCACCACTAAAAAAGGGGCGATCAATAAATCAATGGCGGCTTCTGAATTCGGTAGCTTCGGCTATCAAAAACTCTTAGCCGAAACCTCTTTTGCCAAAGACTCCTTTAACGGACGGATCCAAATAAGTGAACGTAAAAGCGACGGCTATTGGGAAGATTCTGACTACTTATCGCGCTATGCGAACGGAAAACTCCAGTACTACATCGATGATACGAGTGATCTTACTTTCGGACTAGAAGCGTCTCAGCGGGAAAAAGATTCGCACGGTACGGTAGAGGGGATGGTGCAAGCGCTCACTGACCCAACCAGTGTAGAAGGGCGTGACTATTCACGAATGTACGATGTCGATCTTCTTAAACTCTTTCTCACTTACGCTAAAGATTTCGGAAATAACACCAACCTCCTCGTCAACGTATATCAATACGGAGACGATACCAAGTTTGTGAGCTCACCCCAAAAATACAGTTCCACCGGTGCTGTCGTGACCAATTCAGATGCCTATACCACCCTCAATGATTATCATCAAGCCCAACGCGGAATCAAAAGCGAATACCGAAGTAGCGGAGAAAGTCTTGCCTACATGATCGGTGCCGATATTCGCAACAATCTTTATGAAAATAAAACTTCTTATTTAGTAGATTTTAAAACCAGTGCAGCATCGCCTACCATCTATCGTGCCGGAACGATCACCGGAGACAATGAAACCACGGAAGAGGTCTATGCCCCTTATCTCGAAGTCAAAGTACCTCTTAGTGAAGCCACTACCCTGACGCTAAACGGCCGATATGATAACATCCGCTTAGATTACGATGATCGACTTAATTCCCTCAAACTTAAAAAATATTTTGACGTTTATTCTCATCGTATCGGCGTGTCGCATTCACTCAACGACACAACAACTCTCTTTTTTAGCCGCTCTACCGGCTTTCGTGCCCCCTCTATCGATCAGCTCTTCAACGGATCAATTACCCTAGATTCTAAAGTACTTAATAATCCCGATCTCAAACCCGAACAAGCAATCAATTATGACTTAGGAATTCGAGGGAATATTCCGATACTGTATAATGCCCTCACCTACGAAGCGACTCTCTTTTTGCTTGATCGTAAAGATTACATCATGTCCTCAATTGGACAATACACCGCAGCAACCACCACTAACCCACAAAAATACGAAAACATTGGCGGTATGCGTAGCCAAGGTTTAGAACTATCTCTCCAAAGCGACCCCAAAAGAACCTTCTCTTTTGATTTGGCTTATACCTACTTGGATGCCTATTTTACACAATACAACAATTTTTACCTCGGACTTGGAAGCCCTTATCTGCCCACATATACGCAAGTTCATTATGACCTAACGGGTAATACCGTTCCACGAACATCACATCATACTCTGAATTTAACCGGCAATTACACTATTACCCCCTCCACCGTATTAAGCACTGAATGGACTCTCAAATCAAGCTACTACGCCGATGAACTCAATCAACTCAAAATGCCTGGATACGGTGTCGTCAATTTACTCGTAAAACATGCTGAGAAATGGGGAGATTTTACTTTTGATCTGTTTGCCCGCGTCGATAATGTGTTTGATAAATTCTATTTTAACACGGCACGCAGCAGCGGAGATCGTGATTACAACAAAATTTACAATGAAGAAGATTTATCTCTTACCGTCAATCCGGGCCGAGTCTATACAGCAGGTTTGTCAATCAAATTTTAAGGAAACAGGATGAAAAAAACTGCATTGATGCTTTTCATTGCCGCTACCCTTTGGGGGTATGGCGATGGTACGATCTATTGGGCCCCGCACGGATGTGACGAAGGGAAAGCAACCGCTTCCAAACATGGTGGTCACGGCAAGGGGGAGAGTGCAATGTTCGCACTGATGAACAGTGACGTGAACGCTTCGGCTCGCCTCATCCGCCCCAATCTCTCCGAAAACAATTTGACGTTTACCCTCAATACGGTAATGTTGCCTAAACCTCCGATGGGAGGGTACTATGCCATGGTGGCAGAAGGTACGAATTCCGACGGGAGCTACAGCGCTATCCGTTATCTCACCCTTCACGGTCGTCCCGCAAAAGTTTCTCCAACCAAACTAACGGCACTTCCTAAAACAACATTGGAAATCGTCCCCGACCCTTTGCACCGTGAACATGATCGCTATACCGCATCAAAGTCATACCGTTTTCTCCTCCATTTTCAGGGAAAACCGCTCATTAATACCGCCGTTACATTAGAGACGCATGATACTCCTGCTCAAACGTATACAACGGATCAAACAGGTGCATTTTTGATCACTCTTCCCAATGATTTTAAAAACGTTCAGGTGGGACGCAACGAAAACAAACCTTCTGAATTTCTCCTAACAACGCAATACCGTGATGGTGAACACCTCTACAAAAACACTCTAACTATGCCTTATTCCCTTAACCCAAATGACTATTGGCAATCCCAAACCTATGGAGCGGGAGCCATCTTTATCGGCTTCTTAGGGGGGCTACTCATGTATCGACGGATTAAAAAAGGGGCTAAAAATGGATAAATTACTCACCGTAACCGCACTGCGCCGTGTTGTACAACTCACCGCTTTTGTCTTTTTTGTCTATGGCGCTATGATTTTCGCCACTTTTTATACGGATGACAAACTTACCCAAGCACTTCCAGCGCTCTCATGTGCCTATGATATGAAGGGGGGAGACTACTGCGCCCTAATCCCTCTACAACATCAGATGGATCACCGCGTCTCCACCCTCTTTACCCAAAATGCAGGGGCGATGGAAGCATTTATGGGAACACTCATCACCATCAGTACCGTTGCCCTTTTGATTCTTATCCTCAACAAAGCGTTTTGCGGATGGCTCTGTCCTCTCGGATTTTTCCAAGAGACCATCACAATGATCGGTACGAAACTCGGTCTGACTCAGTTAGGCTCGCTATCTCGCGAAACCGTCAATAAAATTCGTCCGATCAAATGGTTCCTCTTCTTATTTTTAGTTCTTCTTTTTCCAATTTTAACCGGTATTGGTCTATTGGGACATGAATGGGGATCTCCATTTTGTTCTATCTGCCCCAGCCGTATTATGACAACAGCGATGACGGGTGATATGAATCAAATCTATATCTCTCAAGCAAACGGAGGCTACTTTGCCCTCTCCCTCATTGCCGATACGCTGTTCGGACTGATGATAGCTCTGGCCCTTTTTATCCGTCAGCCGTTTTGCCGTATCTGCCCGATTTTGCCGATGCAAACCTTGTTCAAAAAAATCGGTCTTTTACGCCTCGTCAAAAACGGTAATTCACACTGTGATACCTGCTCAAGCTGTGTAAAAGCGTGTCCGATGGATATTTATGAGATTCAAGATCAAGCCGAAAATCGTAATATTACCCACAGCGACTGTACCCTCTGCGGACGATGTATCGAGTTTTGTCCCCATGATGGGGTCATGAGCTTCAAATACGGTCCGCTCACACTCTATAGCTCTTCAAAAGAGGGGTTCAAAAAACGAACCAAAATCGATAAATGGTGGAAAGGTTAAAGAGTGGAACCATTTACACTCCTCTCCCTTTTTATTGTCGCCCTCTCCTATGGAGCGACCGCATGTATGCTCACCTGTATGCCGCTCCTCTCCCCCATACTTTTGGCAAACAGTGCAACACGCCAACAAAGCCTCCGTATTTTACTTCCCATCAGTTTGGGACGTATCAGCGGCTATATTGCCCTCTCTCTTATTGCTTACTGGGGTGCAACGATGATAAAATCTCTCATCAGTGATACCACCCTGATGGGATACCTGCTGGGAAGTGTCACCCTCATTCTTGCTGGGCGATTATGGTTTTCACTTCGAACCTCATCCTGCTGTAGCACTGCAACACAGACACCGCAAGAGACTGTTCCCCTCTTTATGACCGGAGTTTTCTTATCAATGTCGCTCTGTGCCCCTGTAATCACGATGATGACGCTCAGCGCGACCACCCCCTCTTTGATCTGGGCAATCGCCTATGGTGCAGTATTTGGGTTAGGGGCAACACTCTTATGGTTTCTCTTTTTTTCAGTAATTCTCACGGCCATACTCAAAGAGAGTCTACTTCACCTCTCTCGCTATCGAGTAGTGCTCCAACACACCGCACCGTTCCTCCTTGGAGGGGTAGGGATTGCAATCTTTAACGGATGGATACACCTATGACAACTACACGTAAATCGTTTCTCCTCTCCCTTACCTTTCATGCCCTCATGGGTTCTTTGGCTTTTTGGATACTAACCCAGCTCACTGCCCCCTCTAAACTTGTGAAAATCCCTATGCATCACGTAACACTGATCTCTCTCTCAAAACCTTCCCCGTCTCCAAAACCCCAACCACTTCAACCGCCTCTCACAGAGAATATAAAACCGCTTGTGAAAGAGCCGCAAAAGCCATTACTACAAAAACAAAGCGTTGTAAGAGAGCCGATAGCTATCGCAGCCCCGATTCAGTCCTCAGCACTATCGCATGCAACACCGACTGTAGCTTCTGCACAAACGCTTGTTACACCTGCACCGCCACCGGTAAAAGTATCGCCTAAACCCGATCTTACGGCTACAAAAAGATCATTTTTTGCCTCTTTGCGTACCACGATACAGAACCATTTACGCTATCCGACCGCAGCACGACGTAGAGGGATGGAAGGGGAAATCGATGTGCGATTCACATTGGCGAATGATGGAACGATTAATACCATTTCGGTTCAGCGGGGAGAGGCTATTTTCCATAATGCGGTCAAAACTGCCGTCTCCTCAGCTTCAGGTATTGATGTACCGAAAAATCTCGCAGACTCTTTGCCGATGGAGATTGAACTGACATTAGAATTTAAGCTAAACAGCTAGGGAATAAGCTCAACTTAGCCCTATTTATGATAGGATTAATCTTATTTAATTCGTCATTGAAACGAGGATTATTCGTGCCCCTAAAATTACCCTTTTCTTCTTTAATCCTCTTTTTAATCTCTACGTATGCGCATGCTTACGAATTGGGTCGCGGGGCACAAATAAACGATCATATCAATGTAGGCGGATACTTTTCGACAGAATTTGAAGCAAATCGGCAGGATGAGAGTTTTACTCTCGATGACGTAGCAGTAATGGCCTATGGAGACATCAATCCTATGATTTCGTATTTGGCAGAGTTTGAAGCAGTCGGGTTTTACCATAAAAACCTCAGTAACGGAAGCGAGGGGGGAAGCCAAAAATTTCATGCCGAACGACTGTACGGTGATCTGTGGATGTCGGATGATTTTAATGTCCGTTTCGGAAAACAAATCACCCCTATCGGATATTGGAATATGGAGCCGATAAACGTTTTACGCGATACCACTTCCAACCCCCTTTACAGCAAGCTCCTTTTTCCAAAATTTCTAACCGGTATCGATATCAACGGGTACGTACCGGGAACTGAAGGGCTCCGTTATCACCTGTTCGGACAGAAAAATAATGATTTGGATGAAGAATACATCAACATCCCCAACACCCATTTTTTCGGCTTTTCCATTGAAAAAGAGATATCGATGGAGTGGAGTACCGGCGGAGGTATCGGCGAGTACATTACTCTCACAAATCAACGAACGCAATTTCTCCAAGGAAATCTCAAATACGACGATACCCAATGGCAATTGATGACAGAAATACTCTTTGCTAAAAGCGAATTTAATGACCGTCACAACAACTCTACCCTCTCAGGCTATGCGCAAGCCATGTATCATTTTGTTCCAGAACACGCTGTTGTGGGAAGATTAGAATATTACAATGATCATTATACTGACTATAAAGACAGTATCCTGACACTCGGGTACAGCTATCGCCCGCTATACCCCATTTCTCTCAAAGGGGAATACCAATGGCATTCCCAAAATGAGGAGAATCGTGCACTCTTCTCTTTTTCGGTGCTCTTCTGATGAAAACAATTACGCTACTCCTTATTGCTGCCTCGACTCTCTTTGGAGCACAATACAGTGTAATCATCTCAAAAAAAGCCGATGTGGGGACCTTATCCGCTCAACAGATTCGGGATATTTTTTTGCAGAAACGGCACTCTTTAGGAAATCAGAAAATAATCCCCCTCAATTTAGTGGGGCAAGAAGCTTCTCGAATCGCTTTTGAAAGTGATGTTTTAGGGATGGGGAGAGATCGGTTAAATGCCTACTGGGTCAAACAGCATTTCCAAGGGATCACCCCTCCGATCACCCAGCCCTCCCATGAATCAATCAAAGCGTTTGTCCAAAATGTGGAAGGGGCTATCGGCTATATCCCCTCTTCCATGGCCGATGGAAGTGTAAAGGTGATCTATGAGTTTTAAACTTAAAACTATTCTCCTCTTTTTAGGGGTCAGCCTTATCCCCTATGCGTTGAGTATGATTTTGCTAGGCAGCTCGTTTCGTCAAGAACAATACAATGCCGTTACGCAAGAGATGAATACCCAGCTAAGCCTTACAGTAGAGCGAATCGATCAGCATCTGCAAACCCTCCAAAACGATATGGCATTTATTGCCAAATCAGAAGTTATGAACGATCTCTATACCCAAGATTTGGATCGCCGTATCAGTACCATGCTTCTCTCCAAAAAAAATGATATGAAGATGAGCGGTGACTTTTATGTTATCGACTTGAACCGTAAAATTATTGCTTCCAGTGACTTTAGCACTATTTCCAAAATCAAATCCATACAACCTTTTTTTGCAATCCCTATTCATTCAACCTTTACCCAAGAAAAAATTGCGGAACTCATCGTCACCTATCCGCTCGAAAATTTCCAACCGTTTTTTTCCAACTCTCCGCAGCGCCATTATTATCTCAGACATCATGATGGAACCATCGCGCTTCGACCCAATATTTTTGAAGAATCGCTCCAAGTTTCCCATCCGCTCAAACATCAGCCGAAGCTAACGATTGTTTTGGAAGAAGAAAAAGGGTTCGCTTACCGATTGCTCTACAAATATGAACAATGGTTTATCGCTCTACTGATCGCGGGTGCCATTTTTATAGCCGCCGCTACCTATTATATTGCTACAGGGCTTATCCGCCCCGTTATTGCCCTCTCCGATACGGCCAAAAAAATCACTCGTACCCAAGATTACACTCAGCAAGTTTCAGTTGATCGGGATGATGAAATCGGGCAGCTTTCCGATGCTTTCAATACGATGATCGGGGGGATGGATAAAGCGTTAGATGAAATCACCACCCTCAACCATGAGATCGAAGATACACAGCGTGAAGTCGTTTTTACAATGGGTTCCATCGGGGAAAGCCGTTCCAAAGAGACAGGAAATCATGTCAAAAGAGTGGCAGAATATTCCAAACTTCTTGCACTCTATTACGGCCTTAATGAAGAAGATGCTGAAATGCTCAGACAAGCTTCTCCTATGCATGATATCGGAAAAGTAGCCATCCCCGATGCTGTTTTGAACAAACCGGGTCGTTTTGATGAGGAAGAGCGGCGCATCATGGATACGCATGCCGAACTCGGGTATGAGATGCTCAAACATTCCCATCGACCTCTTCTTAAAATGGCAGCTACGGTAGCGTATGAGCATCACGAAAAATACAACGGAAGCGGCTACCCGAGAGGCTTATCCGGCGAAAATATCCATATTTACGGCCGTATTACGGCATTGGCCGATGTTTTTGATGCACTCGGAAGCGACCGAGTTTATAAAAAGGCATGGGATGATGAAAAAATATTTGCCCTCTTCAGGGAAGAACGCGGTGAACATTTCGATCCGAAACTTATCGATATATTTTTCGATCATTTGGATGAATTTCTCGCGATTCGTGAGACCTTTAAAGATACCCACGAATCTTAAAAAATCTTATTTTCCGTTAATCATCCGTGATACCAAACCGCTTTGATCCTTCTTTTCCGCGAGGACAACCCCGATAATATGAAGTGCGATAAAAGCAAAAATCGCCCATCCTATAACCATATGAACTGTCTCAACATTCTCTTTTGCCTCACCGGTGATTTTGTAATAGAGTGCCAAACCGCTAAGGGACATAGTTGCCATCAAAACATATACCGCTCGATAAAGGAGATACACCTTTTGCATCGCAGGATTATCGTCAAATCCGAACCCGTTTTTAACCACCATCGCCAATCGCCAAAGCAATAGAACGGTAACCGCAATCCCCAAGTAAATATGCCAGTCCCACATTGGAGCACGCACTGCTTTGCCGATCATCACCGCCTGATCCTCCGTAATTGTTGTTCCAAATTCTGCCATTTTCGTCTGAACTACAGTACCGATATTAGCCTTGTGCATTACACTTTCACGTAAAACGACCGTAATAAAAAGTCCAAATACAGCAATCGCATTCAGCCAATGCCAGATTCTAAAAGATGGGGAAAAATGGCGCATAACAACTCCTCTTTATTTTCTTCTATTATAGACAGATTTAGATACTGTAGTGTTAACACTTTATCAATCTGAAAATAATTATTTCCAGGCTGTTTAAAATTTTGTAGAAATTATTTAGCCCAATAAATTTAGTTTTTCTTATAAGACGAGAAGGTACCATTTAGTTATCTTGAGTCAGGAGTTCCTTATGAAACCTCTATTGATTGCCCTTAGTTTTTTTACTGCCGCCGCTTTGGCCTGCGGTAATCCATCCAACAGTTGTAATAACGGATACAGCACTCATTCGACTCCAGCATTGATCGAACCGATCACCTATGCACTGGGCCAGATAGGAATGGAAGATAACAGCGATATTCGAACTGCTGTTCATCTTTATAAAAAAGAGGTTCGTTCATTGAGCCCTTCAATTCCTACGGAAGCGTTCCAAGGGAACAATTTTAATCCAGGTGCTTACGCCCTTAACTCTCCCGATGCAAAAGCACTCAAAGCGCAAATTGATCTATTTGACACTATTTATCTGATTCTTAATGACGAACAAAAAAAACAATTCCCGATCTTCATCGGAATGTATCAGCACCATATGAAGTTTGTAAATAGTTCTAAAATGTGTACCGGTCAAAAAAAAGGATGCGACAGCGATAAAAGCAAATCCTGTGGTGCGAAAAGTTGCGACACCCCTAAAAACGTAAAACTCACCCCAAAACGCTAAGATGCGGTATGGTATAATCGCGCCATTATTTACACCTTAAAAGGTCATTCTTATGCGCCAAACCATTACTGAAAAAATCTTTTCTGAACATATCGGACGTACCGTATACGCGGGTGAAATCGTCCGTTCACCCATCGATATGGTTATCGGTAACGATATCACTACCCCTATTTCGATCAAAGCATTCGAAGATTCAGGTGCTACTAAACTTGCAAATCCTGAAGGGTTCTCAATCGTCCTTGATCACTTTATCCCCGCCAAAGATATCGCTTCGGCAAACCAAGCCCGTATCAGCCGTGATTTTGCTAAAAAATACCAGATGAAACACTTTTTTGATGAAAAAGATATGGGAATTGAACACGCATTGCTTCCTGAAAAAGGGCTTGTCGTTCCGGGTGACGTCATCATCGGTGCCGATTCGCACACCTGTACTCACGGTGCATTAGGGGCTTTTTCTACGGGAATGGGTTCTACCGATTTGGCATTTGCCATGATCACAGGGGGAAACTGGTTTAAAGTCCCTGAATCGATCAAAGTCATATTGAGCGGTAAGCCGGGAAAATATACGACGGGTAAAGATATTATTTTAGAGATTATCCGAATGATCGGTGTGGATGGTGCCTTGTACCGTACCCTCGAATTTACCGGAAGCACAATCCCATACCTCAGCATGGATGATCGCTTTAGTATGTGTAATATGGCAATCGAAGCGGGGGCAAAAAGCGGTATCGTCGCGTATGACGCGATCACGGCAGAATTCTTAAGTGACAAACCTCTTGCCCGTGAACCGAAAATCCATTATTCCGATGATGATGCAACCTACGTTCAAATCCTCGAAATCGATGTCGCTGCACTCGAACCGGTCATTGCCTATCCGTTCTTACCGTCCAACGGACACAGCCTCACACAAGCCGTCTCCGATAATATCAAAATCGATCAAGCTTTTATCGGAAGTTGTACAAACGGTCGCTTGTCTGACCTTAAAATTGCCGCAGAGATCCTCAAAGGCAAACGCGTTCACCCTGACGTCCGTCTTATCGTCACTCCGGGGACACAGCGAATCGTCCGTGAAGCGACCAAAGCGGGATATATCGACATCATTATCGATGCGGGCGGGGTCGTTTCTAATCCAACCTGCGGTGCATGTTTAGGCGGATATATGGGGATTCTGGGCGATAACGAAGTAGCCGTCGCGACGACCAACCGTAACTTCGTGGGACGTATGGGCTCACGCAGCTCCAAAGTTTACCTTGCCAACTCTGCGGTGGCTGCGGCTTCAGCGATTACGGGGTATATTACCGACCCTGCATCCATTCAATAATATCTTAATCGTAAGGAGAGGTTCATGCGCTCATTCACGCTTGCCGCTGTATTATTTTTAGCTTCTAGCTTAAGTGCTTTGGATTTCGGTTCCCTCATCCAGAGCGTAACACCCGTGGCCCAAAGTGCAACACCTACAGTCGATGCCTCTTTGAGTTCTAATCCTCTTATCAAAAATCTCACTACTACACTTGGGGTCACTCCGACCCAAGCAATCGGCGGAACCGCGGCTATCATCAATGATGTCAAAGGAAATATGAAACCTGCGGATTTTACCGAGCTTACCAAACAAATGCCTCAGGCCGGAACTTTACTCGGTGCGGCACCCTCAGGGATGCTAGCCCTTGGCAACGTAACATCCCAATTCTCTTTTTTAGGGATGGATACTTCAATGATCACAAAATTTTCACCTTTGGTACTCCAATACCTCCAAAGCGGTACAACTCCGGGAATGGATAAAATCCTCGCCACCGCATTTGCTCAATAATGTTTTCTCTCTCTTGTGTTCTCTTTGCGGGCGGTAAAAGTTCCCGCATGGGGGAAGATAAATCTCTCCTACCTTTTGGCGGCTACACTACCCTCACAGAGTTTCAATATACGCGCTTAAAAAGGATTTTTAGTCGAGTCTGTATCTCGACTAAAAATCGGAATAAATTTGACTTTGACGGTGACTTCATCCTCGATCCCATCTCTGCCGACTTTGCACCGACAGCGGGGTTTGTAAGTGCGCTAAGAGCATTGGAAGATGAGCGGATAATGGTGTTGAGTGTCGATACTCCGTTTGTGGATGAGAGCGTATTTCAGACCCTGATTGATGCCGATTCGTTGGAACTTGATGCGGTAATCGCCCGAACAAGCGAGGGGAACCATCCGATGTGCGGCATATACCATCGCTCTTTATTGAGAGATTTTGAACGTATGTTAACTGATGGAGATCACCGCTTAGGGAAACTGCTCGCCTCTTCCCACACCCGCTTTGTCGATTTTACTGACGAAGCACCCTTTAGTAATCTCAACCATCCTCACGAATACCAAGAAGCACTCGAGCGTTTCACCGCTCGTCCATGAAACCGTTTTTTCCTCTGATCGTCACCCTCTTTTTTTGTATGGTGCACTATTTGGGATATACCCGAGTTATTCGCCATTTACATGTATCTGCGAGAGTGAAAACACTCTTTAAAAACCTGTTGTTCCTCAATATGGCCGCTATTGTCGGCTACCTCCTCAGCCGCTACCTCTTCAGCCCCCCGAAAATGCTTTATTTCATCCTCTCCCTGAGTATCGGGATCGGCTTTATCCTTTTTCTCAGCATCGTATTGTATGAATTGCTTCACTTTTTACAGCGGCACACACCGTTTGATGAGGGGAAAAGGGCATTTTTTAAACGTTCAAGTGATCTCGGTTTTTTAGGGATAGGGAGTGCCTATTTTTCAGCAGCGGTGATTGAAGGATCCAAAGATCCCGTAGCCACGTTTGTCACGGTAAATCAAAACCGCTTTGATGGCAAATCCTACCGTGTTGTCCAAATCAGCGATATGCACATCGGTGGGCTAATTGACCGTGAGTTTGTCGCCAGAAGCGTTACCATGATTAACGCTCTTCAACCCGATCTTGTCTGTATTACGGGGGACCTCTCCGACGCACACGTCGATCAAATCAAAGAGGCGATTGATGAGCTAAGCCAGCTCAAAAGCCGGTTCGGTACCTATTACGTCGTGGGGAATCATGAATATTTTCACTCTCTGGAAAGCACCATCGCTCATCTCAAGGCACTGGGTATTCATGTCCTCGAAAACCGCTCCATGCTAATCAATGGAGATTTTTACATCGTGGGGGTCTATGATCTCTTTGGGTTTAGGGCACTCCATCATCTCCCCGATATCGCCCAAGCAACCGATGGTATCCCTCACAATACCCCGACATTGCTCTTAGCCCATCAACCTAAATATACCGATTATTTAGGTGATTTCACCCCTTCACTTATTCTCAGCGGACATACCCACGGCGGGCAAATCTGGCCTTTTCACTATTTGGTAAAACTGGCGCAGCCCTATCTCAAAGGGCTCTATCCACTAGGAGATAACCGCCATATCTATGTCAACAGCGGTATAGGCTTTTGGGGTCCTCCGATGAGGCTTGGTTCCAACGCCGAAATTACCTGTATTACATGGTCATAACGTTTACTCATCCGCACACTTTTTACACGGCTCTTTCTCACTTTTACGCACCAAATAAATAAAGACCGCGAACACCAATAGTAAAAAGGCTAACGCAGCAATAAGAGTGGATGCATACGGCAAGTCTTTATAATCGTGGAGAGCGATTTTAAAAACAACGAGCAACGCTTCGATCAACAGCGCAATAATAATGGATACCGAAAAGTTCAGAAGCGTTTTCGCATTAAACGCATCACTTACATGTTGCGTACGAGGTAATACCTCTTGTTCGAAAATCGTTTTCCCCAAATCGTATACCGCAAGGCCTAAAGTTAAAGCAATAATCGGCTTAAATACCGTATCCATACTCAGCGGCTCAGCCCCAAAAATATATCCGCCGAAGGTATAAAATCCGTATAAAACGACAAAAACTCCAAAAAAGAGAAGTCCGCCACCAATGACCGCATATGATGAACGATTAATTCTTTTAAATACATCGTTTTTCTCGATCAGATCAAACCGTTCCAAAAGACTCCGTACCCGAAAATCTAAAAACAAATACCCGTCTCCGACTGCATAAATGACGGTTATACATAGATGTCCCGTTGCGGTCGAAATATAAGGTTCGCTAACATGGTACCCTTTTTGAATACCTAACTCATCGACCAAATAAGCACGATCGACTCCGGCATGATGCCCCTCTTCACGATCGACATAGATATTGGGTGAATTTTGAACAAATCCCTCATCGCACTTATACACAAGTTCCAAGCTCGGAAAAGTTTTGTAAAGTCGCTCTGCAAGCTGCACGTTAAACGTTTTTAAACTGACTCGTCCTAATGATGTAAGTATAAATTTCTCGATTAACGGGGCATTCGCAGCGTAACTTCGTACTAAATTTTGCATCTGTTCCCCTTGATATGAATTTTTTTGATTTTTTTTTAAATCTTGCCCTGTACTGTAGTCATCAGCACAAAGCAATTCTATGAAACTTGAAGGAGGTTATGAGCATTTTGGAATTACGTGCTATCCTTTAGCTCTACCAAAATCTCATGACAAAACTATAGCCCATTTTTTATTCTCATTATGATTATTTTTTAATCACTCTCCAATTTACCCCTCTTGGCTATAATAATGAAAATACTACATAATAGAGAAATGATGAAGTTAACCCATCTCGATGAACGCGACCGTCCTAAAATGGTAGATGTATCCGATAAAACGACCACTTCACGTGTTGCCGTAGCCAGTGGACTCATTACAATGAGCCGTGCCGCCTTTGATGCGGTTATTACCCAAACCGCTAAAAAAGGACCGGTGCTCCAAACTGCGGTTATTGCTGCAATCATGGGGACGAAAAAAACCAGTGATCTTATCCCGATGTGCCACCCGCTGAATCTATCCGGGGTCCATTGCGACATTGAGGAGCTAAGCGATTTACCGGGGTTTCGCCTTAGTGTCACGGCCAAACTTAGCGGTCAAACCGGTGTAGAAATGGAAGCCCTTACCGGAACCAGTATTGGATTGCTTACCATTTACGACATGCTAAAGGCTATTGATAAATCTATGGTAATAGGACCTATTCAACTTGAAACCAAATCAGGAGGCAAAAGTGGTGATTATCAACGGTTTATGAATTAATATCAATTAGTCATATTATTTTATAAACTTTAGAATTTATGTTTTAATCACAATAAGTATCATAAAGGATATATTGTGGGCAAAACAAAAACCACCTCTATTAAGTTGCCAAGAGGTTCTTCTGAACTTCAAACTCCCATCAGAACAAGAAAACATTTTGATACAGTAAATCCTCTGCTTGCAGAAGAGCACTACGAGAAATACCTTATCGTAAAGAATGATCACAGCGGTAAGGAAAAACACAACCGATATTATCTGTGCCATGAAGCCATAGTTGAATTCTATGAAACAAGTGAAGTTATACCTTTGGTTGTTGAAAACCTAAAAAAGAATGGCATTGCATCCACTCATCTAATCAGCCTATTCCCTGAACAGAAAAATATGATCATGACCACTTTGTTCGCGTTGATTGGCGAAGGAAGCTCAAGAAGCTTCGTAACTAAATTGATTACAGGATTTAGCCATCTACTGATGATCTTAAAAAAGTTGAAAATACCTCTGAAATCATTAAATGAAGTCGATGGAAATATACTAAAGGCTTTAATAAAAGACGCTAAAGAAAATGCATACTCTAAACGCTCGCTTAAATCTTGCACACAATTTCTACGTCAGGTACGTTCATATCATGGCAATGAATTAGAAGTACCAAATTTACAACAATACGGAGCAGCTATTCGGGACAACAAGGAAGAACTATCAATGGTAGTGTCTTGGCAACTTGATATTTACGCCTGTAAAGAATTAGATGAAACAATAAAACTTGTCAAAGAGTACAAGGAATGGATGTGCGATCTTGAGGCAATCCAAGCACTGTTCACTGAGGATGAGATTGATCAGCATGGTGGGATCTTCACGCTAAAAAATCTTATTTTTACCTATTTCAACAATATTGAATTATTGGGTAAAAAAAGTGGTAAACATAATGAAATAATCCAAAAAGCAGCGCGTGCACTTTATGGTACCGAACTTAAAGTTTGGAAATATAAAAGAGGTAAATCCAAACAAAACAGAGAGGCAGAAGCAATATTAAGAGAAAAAGGTGAGGGAGGAATTAATATCACCATTCACGATGAACGTATGTTTGCTATCTGGCAGAAAGTCATCGCCCCTGATTTTCCTTATGATAGATCGATGAAGCCTCAATATTCTTTTTTGAATAAATCTCTGGATAGTTGGAGATATGTGATCTCGCATAGAGATATTATTGATCTTACTCGATTTAACCGCCGGATCTTTCCTACCAAAGAGACGATCTATCCACTCTATTTACTGTCATTATGTAGAAGCGGACTTAATCAACAGCCTATAAAAGATTGGCGGGTATGGCAAGATGCACAGGAAGAATACCAGCTCGGAGTGGATTCAGGCATGGGACGTCTTGTGGATGGGTTCAAAGGGAGAGGTAATACAATGCAAACCACTGCACTTGATAAGCAGCACTGCCGCTATGTAGATTTTTTTTGTAACTATATTACACCTTTATACAAACGTTCTGGAGATAACCACTTCTTTCAATACGTGGCACCTCAGGTAAGCAATTTGCTATCAAAAATTCAGACTTGGGACAATCTTTCATTAGCAACTATGTTTTTTAATAAAAAGCATTTTTTCTATAAGTACTCTATAGAGGATACAGAAATGCTTCCCAATGGCACATGCCAACAAAAACGCATTTACTCAATCGAACATGAACAAATCCGTAAGGTAAAAAATCTTAGCGAGTACCTCAAGGGAAAAGTTGAATGGGAACGTCAATACGAACTTGGGCATAAAAAGATTGAAACCGGTATTTACTATGAACAAACAGGGGGCTTTATTGACGCAAAACAGCACCGTATCGCAATGACCTTGAATACGCTTTTAGACTTCATTAGGGGTAAAGTAAGTGAAAAAGAGAACCCTAAACTCAAAGTTTTCAAAGGCCCACTTGCTGACTGCCAAAACCCTTTTAAGCCAGATTATAATGGAGCAAAACCGCTACGTGATGGAGATGTTTGCACCAATTGGCGTAAATGCCTCAGTGGTTGTAGCCAGTGCCAACCTGTGAAAAGTGTGCATGGCCCAAATATTATGGCATGGCGCATAGTGATGGAAGAACTGCGCTCCATCTATACCGATCCACAAGAATGGGAAAGAATGTTCCTGCTAGACGACCATGTTGCCGAAGCTGCTCTTAATGCATGCTATTTCACCGAAGAAGAGCTGTTTGAATGTAAGAAAAAAGCTAATGAACCAAGACGGCTAGATTTCATACGACTTGAAGTACTGAATTCTCAGAAATCAAGACAATTAAACCATGAGGAACAAGCAAATGCTTGATTACACAGATCAGCTAAAAAAGTGCGCCCATGAGGGTGAAGTGTGGGCATTAATGCAAGGTAAAATTTTCCCCAACAGCAACAACTCAGTTTTTGGTGATGAGATCCTTTATATCAGAAAAAATGCTCTCCAATTTGACCCAGTATCATCACCATCGGGTTCTATTAGATTAACCTTTCATACCTTACTTTACCTTCGACTTGATGGAGAAATGGGAGCAACCCCAATCAACGGCGGGAACTATGGAATTGCAAGTGGATTGAAGCGGACAATAATAGAATTACAAGCACATGGAAATTTTCATACACCTTCCCAAATCACAAGTGAAATGCTTGATACATACATCGCGACACAACGTAAAAGAGGCAACAGCGAACAGACCATTCGCTTAAAACTCATGCATCTTGAAAAGTGGAACGCATACAAGCATTTATTGCCCTATTTCTTACAGCTTCCACATGATCTAATTGCATCAAGCAAAGAGTGGGTCAGCGTTTCAGAGGGATCAAGCAAGGAGCAAAACGACTATAAAAATGGCTTAGGTGGTTCAAAAGAACCCTATCCTTTGGATCAATGGGCAACTATCATAACCGAAGCGATAGACTATATCGAGACTTATGCCGAGGACTGTTTGGTCGCAGCACAGCTTTACAAGGATGCAAGGGCTCAAAAGCATAATGACTATGCTTCTATAAACTACGCCGCAAAATATTTTCGCACCACTATGCACCGTTTCACTGAACCCACTCTAGCAATGGTGCAGCGACATACCCTCACACTTCCAAATAATAGATGGGAACCAATGCCTAAAAACAAACAAATGGGACCTGTAAAAGTGAGCTATCTTGCTACTCACAAACTACAAGCTTCCTGCGTCATTATTGTACTTATCCTTACAGCGATGCGAAAAGGGGAACTGGATGTCATGATGCGCTATCCTAAAACTAAAAAGACGGCACATCATGAATTGGATGGCAGTATCAAACTGGAGCGTCTTATCTACAAGACTGCTGATACAGATCGTGGGGAACTCCATCCCATCGCCGTACCACCAATTGTGGTCCATGCCTTTGATCTGCTCTCCCGCATCAGCGAGATCAGTGATGGCAAATGTGAAGGGCCTATCAACTTGATGGCTTTACCGTTTGGCAAAGAGATAAATGGCCATGGACGCATTGCTGTTCTTATACAAGGATTCTGTGACAATCTTGGAATCATCCCACCAGCATCCCATCAATTTCGTCATGCATTAGCTTTCTTGGTTGCTTTTCTTAACGATGACATTGGAATTGAGCTTGCGATGACACTATTGGGACATAAATCAACAGAGATGACGAAAAAGTACATGGGACATTACAAACAAGTTATCTTAAAAACTTTTGGAGTGATGTTCGATTGGAACGAGCAAATCAAAGAAGCTGTTGCTGAACTTCAGCTAGAGCAGTCCTCACAATCCATTGAAAAAATCATTGCTGCCGTTGAGAATGACGAGCCATTGGCAGGGCCAGTGGCTAAACGCTTATTGCAAGGTGTTGAATTTGCCGGCAGTGTCACGAATGAAGGCAAAGTATTTTTCGCGAAAAGCCAAAGACTGTTACTTGAACGCGGTATGTTGGCCATAGTAGAACACCCAACACACTTCTGTGTGCGAGATTTAACCGATTCTGCACAAATGCCTTGCCAGATTGGATTAGATATTGATGATTTTACAAATATTGCGGTGATCTCGGCGCAATGCCAGACAAGTTGTGGGTGCAGGCTTTATACAGAACCAAAAATCAATGAGATGAAACAGCTCTCTCAAGAGATGGAAGAACATTATCCAGATGACTTGATTGAACTAATAAAAGGGAACAGATTTTATATCGCCAATAGCTTCGAGCAGACCTACGCCAACGTGATCGAAGAGTTCGAACAAAAAAAATATAAACAACAAGGAGATGCCGATGCCACGCATCAGTGATAATGAGCGTCAGATTAAAGCACAATGTTTATTGGATGCCTTTGAAACACTAAAAAATGAATCCAAAAGCAAGAATCTAGTTACCATGAAGACAATCATCAACCTTGCCAATGAAGATGAACGGATGCAAGTGTTTGAAGTCAAAATCGGCGAGAAAAGTGTCTACACAAAAGCAAAGGGATCGATTTACACGCCAATTGTCGAAGCTGTCAATATATGGATAAAAGAGTTCAAGTCTGATGCAGCCAAGGCAGGAAAACGGAGCAAAGAAAAGATCAAGAGTTTTGATTCCAAGCTTGCCAGCGTTGAAAATACCGTTATTATCCTTCAAGAGAAAGTGCATCAACTTCAAACCAGACTTGAGAATAAGGACCGTATTATTAAACAAATAGAAGATGAGAGAAACACTTATGCTGACGAAGTACACAAGCTGAAAAAGAAATATGAAAATGACTGAAAATCGTCCTCCAAAAAATCGCTGCTTTGAAACACGGCAAATCTTTCATCCTACTATCCCACGTCGCAAGATCACATTGATCTATATCGACAACGAACTGGATCTTCCCTCATTTTCTTTTTTAGTACATGAAGCAAGAAGTGGAGGAAAAAACGAAAGTATATCGGGGAAAATGACCCACATCGGGCGAGCATACAAGATTATTGAGCTGTATCGCGAGCTTGATCTTCAAGGAATAGAATGGTGGGAAGCCGAAGAAGAAGATATCCGTATTGCTCGCAATAGGATGCTGTGCTGGGACATGAGCGACAATACAGACTATGAATATTATGACCATGAACCGATCGAAAACGATACAATGAATCAAAAGCTCTCTGTATGGATGAAATTTTATAAACATCAGCGCTGGATGGAAGAGAATACGCGTATGGTCATGGGAACGAAAATGGTAAAAGCTTGGCAGCCCGATGCTTTCTTGCAGCACATCAACGGCACACACCACAATCAACGTTACAAGATGGTCGAAAGGTGGAATTTGATGGTGCGCCCATCGCCACGGAAGCTCTATTATCCCGCACTCTCAAAGCTGGAGTTTGAAGCATTTAGAACAAGGCTGCGTAAGATTGATATCGTTTATGAGGCGATAGCATTGCTTATGGTAGACACCGGATTAAGGGTTGATGCCGTTTTGGAATTTGATATGAGCGTTTTTTCGGGATGGATGAAACACTTGAATATGGGAGGAAAAAACCTTCATGATGATATCCCTGTCAAATATATAAATAAGGGAGGCGAGACCAAAGTATGCGAAATCTCCCTCAATACAGTTCATGAGATTCAAAAGCTCTATCGTGCAAGCCATTACAACAAACGACTACAACAGTATCAAGAAGATTGGAATGGCGATGATGAGCCCTTGTGGTTGCGGGAAGATGGTAAAAAAATATTTTATCGGGATGTTCAACGGGCATTCAAAGAGGTATCAAAGGCTATGCACAGAATCCACAACCCTATCACTCCTCACCATCTGAGACATACTTGTGCCACATGGCTCGTCATCAGACTTTCCGAGGAGAATAAAATAGCACTTGGCATTATTGGTGCTGAACCTCACCCGATGATCATGGGTGTATTGATGAACAAACTAGGGCATGCAAGCCCTCAAAGCACACTCAGATATACAATGACAGCGTATAAGCTCCAACCTCGAAAAGAGAGTAAGCATGGAAATATGATGGTCCTAACTCCACTGGCAATTCAACACAATAAAAATATTCAGTCATTGCTTCTAGAGAAGGCTCTTGAAGAGTATGGAGACGATTTCAATGAGGAGAAGTATGATATGATCAAATTTGCTATAAAACAGGGGTTTGCGGTAGATTATTAGCTAGATGAATTTAGGCTGCCTGATAGACAGTCTTGCGAAGTTAACCTACATTATCTTTTTGCATATTACATAATCATTATTTTGGATATGACTTCTTGTGCAATCGTGCTCGCAATGTATCCCCATTAACATTTAAACGTTTATTCTTCCTGGACTTATAATATTTCATTGAAGAAACTTCTGTTGAACCTGCAATCAAGTTGATGACCTTGAAGTGTCCATTATGCTCATTAATAGATTCAATAATAACATCACCTGTTTTGGTTGTGAAGAGATCAATTTCATGTTTATATAATAAATCTCGTATGCTTTGTTTTGGATGCGAAAATTGGTTGTCATAGTTTGATGTAGCTATCGCAACTAGGGGTTTTACTTTTTTTAAAAAATTGGATGTTGTAAAGCCATTATCGGCACCATGGTGCGCCAGAATCATTACATCGGTCTCTTTTTGAACCGTTTTTTTGCCAGCTATGTTAGAAGCAATTGTGGAAGATTCAACATCTCCTAGACTCAATAAATTGAATGAGCCTGTTCGGAAATGTTTTATTGTTGAGTTATCGTTAGAATTATCACTTATAAACTTAGGATGATGCAAAACATCGTTATATCCATACTCTTGGGCTACATCTAAAGATTCAATATAGGGTGGAGTAATTGACTGTATTCTAATACTTGTTGATGCTTTATCCGTTTGTTGGTATTGTTTGATAATTTGTAATGACTCTTTACCCGAGTCCGTATGTGGAATATATCCTGGGTATTCTATTTTTGTAGGTGAGTACAGTTCTAATATCATTTTCAATTGTGCTACTGAACAATGATCTTGATCCCATGATGTTATATGCAGAATGTCAATTTTTGACTTACCACAAAGTTTAAGTTCCGAAGCCAATGTTGTTTTATTGATGTCAGTTAGTCTTGCCTCAATTAAAGTAAAGTGATTATCTGCAAAATAACTAAATGATGAGCCTGCTGTTCCCAATTGATAAGCTCTAAATCGTGTTCTGATTTTTTTCATGATGTTATTTATTTGGAATATTTAGAATTTCAATCAGACTTTTAGCATAGGCATTTGCGACATTTTGGACCCAGTTACCATTGATTACAAATATAAATATCATCACATATACTAGGAGAAATAAACCAACAGCTATTTGTAATTCTGAGAATACAAAATGATTGATTTGTGGCAAAATGAGTATAACAATTGCGATAAAAGCTGAAAAAATACAAAACCATTTTATACCGAATAAATTTCTTCTAAACCCGTAATTTACAAGTTCAGTAAATACCAATGGATATTTCTTTTCATCCCGAGCTTTACCTCGTAAAAAATCAGACCATGATCTGTATATCTCATCAGCTTTCTCGGGATATGTCTTTTCATAACTTTCCGTTGGAGCGGCAATCTTTGATTCACTCGCTAAAGCATTATGATATTTTATTTTTGCAGGAGTAGGAATTGATTGATCATTGTAACGGAGTATTGCAACAGAGGGCATTCCTCCCCATTCTTCATATAGTTTAGGTTCAATATTTTTACCCTTGTCACGAGCTAAATGCGCTAGAAGTTGCATTCCACCTACAGCTATCACCAAAGCGACAAATGCAGATAAAGTTGAATATATCTGTGGGTATGATATTGATATGCTCATCATCAATGGAAAAAGACATATCAAGGCGGGGTATAGACGTGCTTTACGCTCATACGGGTCTGTTATTTTAGAAAGATCAATCATCTTCTACATCCGTATAAAAAGGTAATGGTTCAATTGGTGCCCATCCTCTATCTGGAGTTCCAGATGTATAGTGGCAAATAGTGATGCCCTGTGTTGCAATCACATTTCCACCTCTTCGTTTAAAGGCATTCACGACTCTCTTATTCGGGTGTTTAGGTTCACCTTCTTTAGCTGCAGAAATCAATGCAATAAAAGTTTCAGTGGAGCCAGTTAGTTTTGGTTTTCCGATAATACGGTCTAAAATAGTTGGTCCGATATTTCTTTTGCTACCATGATGTGGAACTTGAACAAAAGAAAAATCTTGAAGAGTATAACCTAACGTTTCTATTTGATCAGCTGCTTTTGATAAAGCTAATACACCTGCATCAGCAGTGAAAAGTATTTTTTTTCCATTGAAGTTAAAAAGGCTTATTACGCTTGAATTATTTTCACTTGAAGTAGCATCGTCAGCTGGATCGACCAATTTTTCTTCATCCCAAGTTTCAGATATCCAGTTGATTGCTTTTCTGGCGGCTTCCGCAAAACTTTTAAAAAGGTTTTCACTTTCTAGGCTATCTTCAGTGATGTCTGTAATGGATCTAAAATTTATTAGCTGATTTAAATAAAAATCTCCCGATGGCCCAACAATATTCAAGTGAGGAATATCATGATAATTCTCATTATCTGAAAATGGATGATAAATTGGTATACCATTTTTAATAGCATGTTCGTATATTTTATATGCGTATGGATGACCTTCAATTAGTTTTTTACGTAAGCTTTCTTTGGTGACACGTCCATCATTAACACTATCGAAAAAATAATCCACATAGTCCCAAGGACAATGCATGAGTAATTTCTTTACAGTTAGTTGTTCCATGACATTAGACAAGCCAGAAGCATGATCCTGGTCTGGATGTGTACAAATGAGAAAATCAACTGTTTCGGTACCATAATGAGTTTGTATATGTTTACATAATGCTTCACCAGAAGCTTGTGTTCCCCCATCGATAACACCTACATGCCATGTTGCACCTTGATCACTAGAATATCGAAGACAGATCGCATCTCCAGAACTAGAGGCGTCACCAACAGGAAGAAAATCTATTTCATATTCCATTTTTCTATCCTTATCGTATTTACAAAGCGTTTCTTCTAATAATTAACAATATAACACAATTTTAGTAAAATAATACATTGTGCAATATTTATTGAAACGTCAGAATTTTGTCGATAAATTTAGTATATGAATAGTCAAAAACCAAAAAACAGTGGAAAACATATCAATTTTTCATATTAAGATCGTCAATTTTAATGATTTGAGCATACTCTGTTGACAAAACACTGACAGTTTCTTTTTTACTGCTTCAAATATTTCATATATTGAGTATTTCATAATAAAAATACTCAATATATAGCTGTACATACGCTTTTATGCACTATGGTACAATCATATGCTATTTGCTAGCTGAAAATTTTTAAAGATGTCTACTTATGAAAAAAAAAGTAAAAAGTAAGAAAATTGTTAACAATCCTTCAAGCAGAAAGCTGTTAGACCCTATTCAAGGGATGAAACAGCTAATAACATTACAACGTTTTCTGCCAAAAAAATTACATTTTATTCCTAATGTTGAAAAGCATCTTGAACAATTGGAATCTTTACAACATCAAGCGCTTGAACTGACAGGCCTTCCAGACAAATTTAACGAAATATTTGCCCCATTCGGATGGATAGCTTATGAATCAATGAGTGTTGAAGTAATGAAGTCTGCAATTAGCGCTGCCGAAGAGAATGGAATCGATGATGCGGAGGCACTGCTAACTGAGTATTACCATGACAAAAATACTCTTGATTTTTTATTTCGTAGAATTCAATGGTATGAAAGCTTTAATAAACGCATGCGGTTACTTAATTTGGTGCGGGAAGATTTTGAAGCTAAACGCTACCATGCATGTATTCCGCTTCTTCTTGCACTCATCGATGGTATTTTCAATGATCTTTCCAATCATGTAGGACTATTTGCAGAAAACAGTGATGCTACCGCTTGGGATTCAATTGTCGGTCATGAAACGGGGTTGCAATTTATTGTCAGAATTTTTAAACAATCTCGGAAAAAAACCAATGAGGAACCCATTACACTACCCTATCGAAATGGTATTTTACATGGGAGAGAGCTGGCATTTGACAATCCGATTGTAGCAGCTAAATGTTGGGCAATTTTATCGGCCGTACGGGATTGGATTGATAGTGTGAAAAAAGCAAAGGCTCCTATGCCAGAAGAAAACAAAAGCTTCACAACAGTTTTGAAAGAATTGGCAGAACACGAAAAACGTAAACAGCGCTTTGAAAAACTACTTCAAGAATGGCATCCTCGGACTGCTGATGAATTATATGCATTTCCCGTGACTTCTGATTTTGAAAATAAGCTCTTAGCAGGCTCACCCGAAGCAACGGTTTGTCAATTTTTAGATGATTGGAAAAATGGGCGCTATGGCAAGCTTGTTCCCGTTTTGTATGGATCAACAATTGACATAAAAAGCAAAGTAGGTCAAATAAAACAAGATTATCAGAATATTAAACCCGTATCATTTGCGATCATCAGTATTAATGACGAAGCACCTGCCATTTCTAATATAGGTGTTGATCTTAACTACAAGCATGAAAGTAAACAATACAACAAGCAAATTATTATGCGCACCGTTTATGAAGATAGCGAAGGGCATCCGATGCTTAGAAACGAACCGGATGGAACATGGAAAATAGTCCAATTATCATATACTGCTTTATTGTATGGATTGCATAATTAAATAACTTCATTTACAAATGTGACCAAGATAAACCCTCAAGGCCTTTCAATTCAAATATATCCCACCTGTAAATCCCAAGACAAAAAACAAACCTGCGGCGTATAAGAAACGACGATAGTTCGTCTTCTTTAATTCTTCAATTTTTTTATTCTTATAATCTAAGGTTCTTGATACATCCTCCAATTTTCGATGTGTGTTCAATATGTCCATACCTATATCGTTTTCAATCATTTTTGATAAGTGTAAAAATTCATAGATGATTAGACTATTTCAAAGATGATTTGATTTTTGCTCTTTTTCATCATAAAACACTTTCCATCCTACATCTTGAACCGCGTTACCTACAAGTAACACCCGAAATTTCGGCACATGGTATAATTTTTCAACGCATAAAAAAAGAGACGAATCATGTTAAAAACATCCATTCTAGATACGAAAAAAACACATCAACAGAATCTCGGATCATGAACCCGTTAAGCGTATCCATTCTCTCCGATCTGCACTTTGATTCGCATCTACCCTCCTATGGAGTGAATGATGTAATGGTTCGTAAGCTATTTGATCCAATCTTTACTCCGGATGGCATGGAGCCAGCCGATGCATTGGTCGTTGCCGGAGACCTTGGGCACTACAATTCACAAAGCTATACCGTCATCAAAATGCTGCGCGAAATCTATTTTAAGCACATCATCTGCGTGCTTGGCAATCATGACTATTATCTGATCAATCATATCCAAAGCGATGATTACGATCTTGATTCCTTCAAACGGGTCAGTGAGATGCGTAACCTTCTTAATTCGATCGATGGTGTCTATTGCTTGGATGGCAATGTTGTTGAAATCGAAGGTATCCGTTTCGGAGGATGCGACTCCTGGTATGATGGAGCATACAGTATGTGGCTCTATGATCCCAAACGAACCAAAGGAGATTGGATCGATAGCTTTTGGCGTATGAGTATGAACGATGCGGCCTATATCAAAGGGATTAAACGTTTCGATGAGATATGGGAAATCGAAAAGCCAAAAATCGAATCTGTCTATCAGCAGTGTGATGTGATGATCACCCACGTTATGCCTTCAATCGATCCGGATCATATCGACAAACACTACCGGAACGATAAAGGTACCGGATTCTTTTGCTTCGACGGCGAGAAGTACCTTAAAAGCACAACGGCACATACATGGGTCTACGGTCATAGTCATACAAATCAAGATGTCGAAATTCACGGGGTAAGAATGATCGCTCATCAGCTTGGGTATCGAGGCGAAGCATCTAAGCGCTTACTGACCGAAAAGCGTCTTGAAATCTATCCTTCATGACATTCTGACCATGAATCATATATCTATTGCCCAGCGCGTTATAATTGCACCATGAAGCCTTTATCCGTATCTGTCCTTTCCGATCTGCACTTTGATTCGCATTTCCCATCATCGGGTGTTACCGAGGCAATGGTACGCAAGCTTTTTGACCCGATCTTTATTCCTGACCATCAGAATCCGGCTTATGTTCTGATCATCGCCGGTGACCTCGGACATGACAACGATCAGAACATAGCGATCATCAAACTGCTGCGTGAGCTCTATTTCAAACACATTATCTGCGTGCTTGGCAATCACGACTATTATCTGATCAATTCCAAGGTTGCGGCACACTACGACAACGACTCCTTTAAGCGGATTCAAGAGATGCGGGATCTACTAAACTCCATCGATGGAGTTTATTGTCTGGACGGTAACGTTGTCGAGATTGAAGGCGTTCGATTCGGAGGATGTGATTCGTGGTATGACGGGCAATACGTACTACATCATCTCAATCCCCACTATGAGTATGGCTTGGATCACGTTCAGAGCTTATGGAAGCATACAATGAACGATGCACACCATATGCCCAACATCAAACGCTTCGATGAACTATGGGATATCGAGAAACCAAAAATCGAAGCGGTCTATCAACAGTGTGATGTGATGATCACCCATGTCATGCCTTCCATTAATCCCGAGCATGTAGATCAGATGTATCGCAATGATAAAGCAACTGGTTATTTTACGTTCAATGGAGAGAAGTATCTCAAAGGGACCACAGCTCATATGTGGATCTACGGTCATAGCCATAGTAATCAGGATATTGAAGTGCACGGCGTACGTATGGTCGCCAATCAGCTCGGGTATCGTAACGAAGCAATTAAAAATGGCTTGCAAGACAAACGTCTTGAGATTTACCCGAATACCGGCAAAGTGGATTTAAGCGATGAATAAGTTACATCCTGAAGTTATTCTTAGAAACTATCCAATGGATAGTAAGGACATCTCATGACTTTTGCGATTTTAGGCGATACCCATTTCGACTTTCATTTGAGCTCGAATGCTCCGGTAAATGAGCGCCTGTTCGATATGAGATTTAAACACTTCCTCGAAGCAAGCCCCGCAGACGTTCTATTGCTTCCCGGGGATATCGGTCACTACAATGCCCAGAATCTTGAATGCCTCAAGCATTTGAGACGTTATTATGATCGTGTCGTCGTAACGTTCGGCAATCACGATTATTATCTAATCAGTAAATCGATCGTCTCCAGATACAAATACAATGGAGGTAGTGCCGGTGCCAGCCGTGCACGGGTAGAAGAGATGAAGGCCATGATCGATGCCGAAGAGGGGATCGATTACGTTGACGGTAACGTCGTTGAAATCAACGGTATCCGTATCGGCGGAGCAAGCGGATGGTATGACGGCAGTCTCTTAATGAGTGACGGGCAAAAAAGCTATGCGGATGTTCAGTCGATTTGGAGATGGAAGATGAACGATGCGAACATGATCCATCCGACCGGAACCAACGGTGCAAAGTTTGATGATCTATTCCATGAGCAGAAATACCGCTTGGATGCCATCTATCAACAGTGTGATATCATGATGACTCATGTATCGCCTCTATCGGAATGGGAGCAGTTCAAGATCATGTATAACTATCAGCCTGCACTCGACCAGATTGATCCCAAATACAGTGCCAATCATGAAGCTCTCAAAGAGTATCGCGCATTCTATTGCTTTGACGGACAAGAGTACTTAGAGAACGGTTCAATGCAGCACTGGGTGTTCGGGCATACCCATCGGAGTTTTCATCGTTCCTATACACGACAAGACGGTAAAACGGTCGATATTCATTGCAACTCGATCGGACAGCTGGTAGGCAGGAATACTTTCGGAGTGAAAGTGATCGAACTATGACTATCACCAAAGACACCTTCATCATTGCCGATACTCACTTCGCCCATGCGAACGTCTTAGAGTATGAACCAAACCGTAAAATCGTTCTCGGCGACTACCCCGATGAACGGATGGTAGAGTTGTGGAATCAGACTGTTGGAAAAGACGATATCGTTTTACACCTTGGAGACTTCGCCTTCAAGAGCGAAGCGGTATGTACCTGGTCACAAAAACTCAACGGCATCAAATACCTCCTTCGAGGCAATCATGATAAGAGTGCACAGACATATCTTGATAACGGCTTCGCGGAAGTAATCGACTTCCCGGCCAAAGGAGAGCCGACATATCATATCGCCGATGTGGATGGAGTCCGGATTCTATTCAGCCACTATCCAATCGTGACCGATGGATTCGATGATGCCCACTGGCGCTATCTGGCAAAAGTGTTTGATCAGGAACACTGCGACATTAACATCCACGGCCACATTCATTCGATGCAGCTCAATGAAAAATTCTGTATCAATGCGAGTGTTGAAGCGATCGGGTATGCTCCAGTGAAGCTAGGTGAGATGCTGAAAAAGCATGATTCCATTCATGCAAAGAAGTAGATGCACGATGTACAGCTTAAAGACGAAACGGATCAAACTCAAAAAAGAGCTTTTTGTTTCTTCAATGCTGTGGTCCATTCAAGATGGAGATATGGTATCGATCAATAAAATTATTGCGGCCTATCTCACTTCTCTCAATCAACAAGATGCGTTCACACTCATCAAATTGTTCGGAGAAAAAAGAGTTTTAACGGTCTTGTCAAAACTCGAAAAATACACTCCGACACAAGATTATCAAGAGGCAATGGATCAGATTTTTTATGTTTTACATCCGGAAGAATACAGGAATAGAGTACCGAATAAATCAATTCAAGATGTCCTCTTGAATCTCACACAGCGCGATATAGATACCCTCCTGTTATCGATAAGCGAAGAAGAGATATTGGCATTTGCACGTGAGCTAAATATGAGTGGCACCAATTTATATTATCTTAAGCAGCTCATTAGATTCAATAAAAAAATTTCATTATAAATTTAATGTTTTGGTTAATACCTTATTTAATGAATCATTAAATTGGCTCAAAAAAAATCTGTAAAAGACCAGTCCGTACTTATTTTACTTTACAGTAAGTTTATCATCAAAAAACAGTTCCCGATTCTCATCGAAATTTGTAACCAATGTCGTAAAACACCCCGCCATTTCACGGATCGTTTCGATGTTGGGTTCGATATAGACTTTGTTCCCTTTTTTCTCTACCGTGATAATCTTCGCCTCTTTGAGCTCTTTGATATGGGCTGAAATCGTCGGAAGCGAAAAATTGAAATGCTCAGCCACCGTACTGACGCAGGTCGCGATCGGGTTTACTTCAACACCTGGCTGTTTTTTGTCCAGCGAGCAGGTATATCCCCCCGTGAAAACGTTTTTGAAAATCAAAAAGCGAGTCTCGTTACTGAGTGCTTTGAAGATTTTAAGCTTTTGTTCCATATCGAGCATATTAAACCTTGATCCGTATAAAATTGACGGTTAATAAAAAATTATACCACACTACCGATTAGGCAATTAGCTAAATGTCTCGATTTTTTATTATATAAGGTATTTAACTAATTAGGCATTTATATTATTTTTACACTTCTCTTTTACAATGTGTTTTGAATCACTCTATCTAAAAGGATTAATCATGAAAAAATGGATACTCATACTTACGCTTGTCGGATCGCTACTTGCCGAAGAGGGAGTCAAAAAGGTAGTCTTCGATCTCAAAACGGGTAATATCGAAACATTCGAGAAAAAAGTGCTCCAAGGAATTGCGTTTCATAAAACCCATTACGAAGGAAATCTTGAAAAACTCGATGCAACAGTCGTCATCCACGGCGATGCGTACAAGTTTTTCGTCAAAGACCTCAAAAACTCCCCCTACAAAAACGATAAAAAGTTGAGTTCAGTCCACGATCAGCTAAGCAAACGGATTGCTGCGATGGCATCGACCTATGAAGTTGAGTTTTTAATGTGTGAAGCGACGATGCGTACCCTAAAAATCGACAAAAGCAACGTCTACGATTTCGTCAAACTCACTCCAAATTCAACCATTGGTCTGATCGACAAACAAAACGAACAATATGGGTACGTGCCGATTCACTAACCCTTGACAAATAAATGTGATTATTCTATGATACTAATACTTAGTTAATTAGCTAATAGGCTAATTTAATAAAAAGGAGTGTCTCATGAAAATACGTATCGTTACGATCATCGCAGGATTGATGATCGGTTCATCACTAATGGCAGGACAGGCAGAGTCTGAAAAACTTATTGCTGAAGCAAAAGCACAAGCAGGCGAAATGGCACCCAAACAGCTCAAGGAGATGTTGGATGCTGAAAAAAAAGTTATCGTCATGGATGTACGTGAAGAGAACCAACGAGCAGAGGGTGAAATTTACGCATCCAGCACGATGGCAATCACACGCGGTAATCTCGAATTCGAAGTTCTCAATAAAATCAAAGATAAAAATGCCCTCATCGTCACCTATTGCCGTGGCGGAAGTCGTGGAGCGTTAGCCGCTCAAACCCTCAAAAAACTCGGCTATGTGAATGCGACGAATCTCAAAGGTGGACTCAAAGGATGGGCTGAAGAGGGCTATCCTATCGAGACCGGTTTAGGGGTTACATTACTCACCAAAGAACAATAAGGACATTATCATGACAACCATCATTTTAAATCATCAGCCTTACGACGGTTCCGATGTGACGTGGAACGCTCTGCGTCTGGCCAAAACTCTCCATAAAAGCGGTGAAGCGGTCAATATCTTTTTGATGAACGATGCGGTCGATCTTGCCCGCGACATTATTAAAAAGCCCGAAAGCTACGATCACGATTTGGTCGATATGCTCAAAAAACTTTACGAAGACGGTGTCCCACTCCAAGCCTGCGGAACGTGCAACGCACGATGCGGACTTTTTAAAAATCAACCCTATTTCGATGAGAGTGTCTCATCAACGATGCAGGTACTCGCTGACTGGGTAATAAGCAGCGACAAAGTGCTGACATTCTGATGGCAAAAATCACCCCTTTCGAAAACTATAGCGAAATGTATGAAGCATGGTTTGAAGATCATTCTGACCTTTATGCTGCCGAACTTCAAACGATTCAAGAAATTATAGGGAACCGAAAGGATGGAGTAGATATTGGAATGGGGAGCGGAATATTCGCTCTCCCTCTAGGAATCGTCGATGGGGTAGAACCTTCACAAGCGATGCGAGATATTGCCCTCTCCAAAGGACTTCATCCTGTTGAAGGGGTTGCCGAAGCGCTGCCGTATACCAATGAAACGTTTCAATACGCTTTAATGGTAACGGTCATCTGTTTCGTCGATGATCCACTCCAAGCACTTCGGGAAGCCTACCGTATTCTACGGTACGGCGGATCACTGATCGTCGGCATTATAGACAAAGATTCTCCGATGGGGAAACGTTATGCCGACCACAAAAACGAGAGTCGCTTTTACTCTGATGCAACCTTCTACTCAGTTGAGGAAATTGTATCTATGGCTTCGGAAGTTGGATTTTCAGCTTTTTCTACAAATAGCGTGAAAGGTTCCAACGATTCATTCATCTTTATAGAGTGTTTAAAATCCTAAAAAGGAAATCATCCATGAAATATCTGTTGGGAATAGTATTGTTCTTGTCGACACTGATAGCATCTGAGCCTCAGTTCCTCATGCCCGAAGAAGCATTCAAAGCTTCTGCCCACATGAAAAAACGATGTACTGCATCGGCAACTATCGAATTAGGTAAAGATATTTATCTCTACCAGTCCAAAATTACCGCCAAAGTTTTGGAAACTAACAGCGGTATCGAGGTTGATCGCGTTGTCCTCCCCAATGGCGTCGATCATGAAGGGGAAAAGGTCTATACCTCTTCACCTACATTCACCATACCATTGGTCAAGACTAAAGAGATGAACGATATTGTTCCCATTACTCTCGTGATCGGCTATCAAGGGTGTTCGGAACAAGGATTGTGCTATGAGCCGATGGAGTCCAAATTCACGTTCGATATAGAAACCGCAAAACTCCCACTCAAAGAGTCTACGAAAAACACGGCACCTGCTCAGACAAAAAGCCCAATCACCGTCTCCGAAACCGATCGGATTACCCAGAGCTTTATCGAGGGGAACGTGCCGCTGATTTTGCTCACCTTTTTTACCTTCGGACTGTTGCTCTCTTTGACTCCTTGTATTTTCCCGATGATTCCAATCCTCTCATCGATTATTGTTGCACAAGGAAAAGATATGAATGCTAAGCGGGGATTTTTTCTCTCGCTCGTCTATGTCCTCGCCATGTCGATCGCCTATACAATGGCAGGGGTGCTGGCGGGATTGTTCGGAGGGAATCTCCAGATCGCGATGCAAAACCCATGGGTCATCTCGACGTTCGCTCTACTGTTCGTCGGATTGGCGATGTCGATGTTCGGATTTTTCAAAATCGGTCTCCCCTCCTCATGGCAAACCCGTCTCACCAAATCTTCCGAAGAGGCAAGCTCTAAAGGGGGATATCTTGGAGTCGCAATCATGGGTTTTCTCTCGGCGCTCATCGTGGGACCGTGCGTAGCTCCTCCGCTGGCAGGAGCACTGGTCTACATCGGCCAAAGCGGTGATGCACTTCTCGGCGGTGCGGCATTGTTCGTCCTGAGTCTGGGAATGGGGATCCCGTTGCTCCTTATCGGTACGGGTGCGGGCAAATATATGCCGCGTCCGGGAGGATGGATGGATACGGTGTCTCATGTTTTCGGTGTCGTGATGCTCGCGATCGCGATCTGGATGCTTAGCCGTATCATTGATCCCTCTATCACGATGATTCTGTTAGCGGCATTACTGATCATCGTCTCTGTTTATCTCGGAGCATTGGAACCGCTGCACGGCAGAGGAGTCAAAGCGTTTACTAAAGGAGTCGGAATTCTCCTCCTCGCATACGGTCTGATGCTATTTTACGGCGGAATCAAAGGAGAAGAAAATCCTCTCGCACCACTGGGTAAGTCGACGGTGATGAATTCACCTTCCGTACCGACAGCGGTTGCACTAGAATTCAAAACCATTCACTCTTCCGAAGAACTGGATGCTATCCTCTCTGAAAATAAAGGGAAAAAAGTGATGCTCGATTTCTACGCCGACTGGTGCACGTCGTGCAAAGAACTGGACGAAATCACCTTTAAAGACCCTGCTGTGATACAATCACTGAACGATTATGTTTTGGTGCGTGCCGATGTGACGGCTGACAGCGAAGCCGAAAAAGCGTTAACCAAGCGATTTAATCTTTTCGGTCCTCCGGCGATGATCTTTTTCGATGAGAGCGGAAGTGTGATCAAAGGTGGCGATCTCATCGGATTTAAAGATGCCGAGACTTTTGTAGCCCATCTTAAAACTTTGGAGACAAAATGAAAAAAATCCTCTTAGCTCTCTTACTCATCAGCAATTCCCTCTTCGCCGAACTCGATTGGGCACCTTCGTATGAAAAAGGGGTAGAACAGGCGAAAAAAGAGCATAAAATCGTGATGCTGATGTTCTCGAAAAAAACGTGCAAAATGTGCAATGTCATGAAAAAAAGCGTTTATGAAAATGACGACGTTGCCGAATACGTCAAAAGCTTTTTTGTCCCCGTCGAGATCGACATCGAAGTACACCCCGACAAATACGGGTATCAAGTATTCGGAACGCCAACCTACTATTTTCTAGATTCCAACGGCAAACAAATCGGACGGATGATGGTGGGCGGTGCCACCGCAGAGGGATTCTTGCAAAAACTCAAAGAGGTAAAACAAGGTAAATAATCGATGCTCAAACGCTCACTTCTCCTATCCATGTTCCTTAGTCTCTCATCCTCCGCGCAAGAGCTGGAGGATATCTTTAAAGAGGGAAAAGTGAGCGGTCAGCTCCGCGCTTTTTGGTACGACGGTGACCGCGAGCTGCGGATTGACCGAACCGCCCTCACCCTCGGAGGGATTTTAAGCTATAAAACAGCACCCTATGAGGGGTTCAGCGGAGGGGTTTCGTTCTTTTCGAGCAACGGAGTTACATCACTTACCAAAATGCCCGAATCGGGACAAACCCATAATCTCAACCCTGATGGCAGTTCCATCAACACCCTCGGCGAAGCGTACCTCCAGTACAGCGCTCATAATACTCTCATCCGTTACGGCCGTCAGCGGCTAGATCTGCCTCTCACAAACGATTACTACAACCGTATGCTTCCCAACAGTTTTGAAGCACTCAGTATCGAAAATCGTTCCATCGACCATGTCACTCTTAAAGGTGCTTATATCACGGGGTGGAAATACAAAGGCTCCGATACCTTCGTCTCTCCGACGTATACGTACGGAGTAGATCGTGACATCGCCGTACTCGGAGCGATCTATTCCCCTAACCCTTCATGGAAAATCGAGCTGTACGATACCTATGTACGCGATGTGATGAACGCTCCTTATCTGCAAATTATCGACAATGCTATTTGGAAATCATCCGATGGAACAACCTTCTCAGGAGCATTGCAATATCTGAACGAGCAGAGTATCGGAGAGAATGCCGCAGGAGAGGTCGATACCTATCTGCTAGGGCTACGAGGAACACTAACGAAGGGGGAATGGAGCCTGAGCGCTCTCTACACCCGTATCGGCGCTCAAAGCTTGCTAGGTACGGGCGGACGATACGAGAAGATGGGATGGGGAGCCTTTATCACCTACACCGATCTGCAAATCGATGGAGAGAGTGAAAACGCTGGTGCGGAAGCCTACGGCAGTATACTTACCTACAAACCGAATTCACATTTTGAGGTTTCCGGAAAATATCTGCGTATCGATCAAAACGATCAACTCCAATCCAATCCTCTATCACTCACCCTGAATCCGCGTCCCGATTCTGACGAATACAATATCGATACCACCTACCAGCCGACCAAAGAGTTTCGATTACGGACTCGTTTGGCACGGATCAATTATATCAACGGCAGTACCGAATTATATACAAACAAGGCCTATGATGAGACGAATGTCAGAATTATAGGGGATTACTCATTTTAATAATGTTATTATAAAACACTTCTATTTTATGATCTCTAATAATACTTTCTATTCATAATTAGATGGCATAATCATTGATCTTTAATCATACTTCAACACTAAAACAGTATGATACTTATCGATTAAAACATAACCTTCTAAAAAACCCGTAAAATAGGGGAGAAACCATTTAATATGACTTTTGATAAAAATTTTAAACTCCAGGAAGAAACGCAAAAGCTTGAGTTAGAATACCCTTGTAACTGGTGCTACAAGGTTGTTGCCTATGAGCGAGCGGGTATCGAAATCGCTGCTTTGGAGATATTCAGCGAAAGAGCCTATTCTTTAAAACCTTCCAACACCAGTCGCAATGGAAAATATATCAGTATGAACTTAGAATTATTAGTCCATAATGAAGACGAACGAACCTATTTTTTCGAAACGCTTAAAGCGCATCCCCATATCAAAATGGTTTTATAAAGGAAATTCATGAATCTCGAGTCCCTTAAACGTGATATAAAAACCCACTATAAATCTCTTCAAGACACTAATGTCGAAACAAAAGTAAACAGTGTAATCAATGAATTGGAGAGTGAATTTTCGCTCAAACCAAGCCTTCTCACCCTCCAAGAATTAAAAACATTGACCGGTGCAATTTTAGAAGAGGAAACACTCTCTTTGCATGATGAACTCGAAGAGTTAATGGCTCAAAAGGAGCGCATTGAACGTCTTATTCACCGTAAAAGTGATGAATTACAACATCTGAAATATACCCTTTTTGATACGTTTGAGAAAATGTTCGGACATGAAGAAGAGACTCTTGAAAAGCTCCATCAAATCAAAATTCAATCGGTTGATCTCCTTGATATTCTAGAAGAGATGGTAGAGAGTGCCATTATTACCACGCTAGAGAGAGGCTCAGACATTGAAGAGACTCTTCATGAAATCATCAAAGAGATTACGTTTGAAACCTTAAACGCTAATGTCCTAAATGCTGTCCGTATCCGCCGTATCCTCTCCAGTATCCTCCAAAGTGCGCTAAACCTAGCAGAAGCCACCCCGAACCAAGCCGATACTATTTTACGAGGTACCTTGCTCGGTATCCGTTCAGCACTCTACAAATCAATTCAAAAATTCCATCAATATCTTCTCTATGTCCCTGAAGAGGTTAAAGCCCTTTATCGTGACGAATATAAAACCATTGAAGAAGAGCTCGATCATATCGATACTCTCTTTGCTCAAGTGATCCACTCCCTGAGCAATCGTAATTCATCTGCTATGATCGCGCGGTTAGAAAACATCAGTAATGATATCCGTTTCGATATCGAAGAGATCAAACACCTCTCAAAAGAGACGGTAGAGCTCTTACGAAATCGCCTCTCAAAACTTACCCGTGGAGTAACAGAACAAGGGAATAAGCTTCTGAAGTCTAAATCTGCTCAAGAAGCTAAAGCTATGGGTGTACGCGCTTGGAGTGTTGCTAAATCAGCAATGAACGGTGCCATTAAAGGGGCTAAAGAGGTTATCGATAAAAAATAATTAATGAACCAAAAGCACATAAGTGTGCTGGGCTCTCTGCCGAAGAGAACTTAGCGTTAGCGTAGCCAAATCGGACTTTGTTCGATTGGCGTATAGTAATTATAGATCCCGCGCTAACGTAAACATATTGGCGTTACTTTTCATAAAGCTCGTACAGCGGTCACAGACAGGATCGCCCCCTTTATAAGGGTAAGGGCAGCGACACTCATGACACGTTACCATCTCATAGTGAACCAGTTGCTCGGAACGTTCATACGCAATACTTACCAAATCAAATCCCTCTTTAGCGGTGATCGCCTTAGGCTTACAAATATCCTCACAAATACCGCACCCGATACATTTTCCCTGCGAGAAATATATCCCCTGTTTGTCACCGGTCGGAAATAGTGCATCCGTAGGGCAAAACTGCGTACAGTCCCCGCAATTGGTACAGGTATCAAAATTGATCTGTTTATTAAAAAATAGCGGAGTGCTTTCTGGAAATTGCGTCATCCCCAACTCTGTAACGATCTCTTTGAGAGAGTTTTTAAGCAATATTCGCTTCAACGGCATCTTCTGATCCGGAAGTTTGTGATGCGCCGTTGTCATAGAAATATGATTTGCCGAACTTTCAGAAAGAGACTCTTTTACTTTTTCAAATCCCTTACGGAAAAGGGCTCGACGCCCCGATTCTTCCTCTTTTTCTTCAATGCTCTCAATCTTGTGAGGGCTTTGAATCGTCTTCAAAAATCGGTTTGTCTCCTCAATCTTTTCACGAATTGAAACTTCCAATACTCCGTTTGTATTGAGAACACACCCTACACAATGGCTCACATCACACGTAACATTCTTCCCGCTTCGCAAAGCCATTACCGCGAAATGTTCAACATCAAATACACCCAAACACGGAGTGGTTACTTTGCAGGAGAGAATTGGGTTTTCCTCACTATGCTGATAGGCTGCAGCGTATCCGTTAGGATCGAAGCTCTCTATCTCCAAAGCTTCGGTAGGACAACTTCCGATACACCCGGCACACTCGACACACTCATTCTCAAACAAAGTTAATTTGTTTCGGACAATATGAAATGCTCCTTTGGGGCAAATATCGATACAGAGGGTGCAATCGTTATGGTAATACTCATTTCTAAGACAGCGAGTGGCCGTATAGCTAAACAGATTACTTTTTTGGACGAAATTGATATTACCCATTTGCGGATCCTTGTACCAAATACTCATAATCTGCACTCAAAAATTCAACGACAAAGTCACACATATCACGATAGAACGGAGTGTCTGCCATACTCTTCATCCCCATCATATAAGGGATTACCCAAGGAAAAATGTGTTGATTCAAAAATTCAAATTGTGACTTTTCTTCATTCCGGTAGACCAAGGTTTGCATAAAGGCCAATTCGATCCCCAAATGATCCGGTGCCATAATCTGCGTTTGATCCATATTGACTTCAAATCCATGGGTAAAATAAAATGCCATAACAGGATTTTGCAGCCCAACAAGTGTTTCATTCTTAGCATCCAGAACAAATGACTCCACAGGTTGCGTATTGAGAATATACATTGAGGTATAGTCGATATTGAGTTGATCATAGAGCGTTTCAATATCTGTTGCCAATACCCATTCTTTTGTCTCTTCACCGATAATCTCTAGCAATTCCATATTGCTTTTGAGGTCATTGATAAAACGACGATCTGGGATATCACTCATAACACGAGATAAAAAAGCATAGATGTAGAGACGATATTCATTATTCATTGGTAATCCTGAAAAGAAGTAAGGGATTGTGTCATATGAGGACTTTGAGACAGCAAAGTTCAGAGCATTAAGCTTCTAACCCAAAAGGGTTAGAGGGGTGTTTATAAACACCCCTTGAAAAATGATTTCTTCGGTGGCGGTGGAGATTTAAATTCCGTTGCCATAATCGTATTGGTTGCTTCATCAAGTGTACCAAGAACGACAACACCGTTCTTATTGATCCCCTCACGCATCTCTGCGAGCTTCAATTTCGTGGTATCGATTGTATACACTTTTCCCGTATTGTGTTGATAAAGTGCATACTTCGCATCTTTTGTCGTCACACCGGCTTCAGTTTTACGAAAACATCCGTCCGATCCGCACACATAATTTTCCAAATAACAATCAGCGAATGCACCTTGAGCGGCACACCCCGGAGTAGTTAAAAGCCCTTCGAACTCTTCAGATTCATTAGCGAATGCACTGAATACCAGTGCCGCACAAAGCAATGCAACTTTTTTCATTATTCTACCTCCGCTTTGAGAGTTTTGAGATACGCTACGATATTATCGACCGTCTCTTTATCCAAGAAACTATAGTCAGTCATCGTAGAAACGCGTTTCCCTTTTTCAATATTGTACCACGGAGTATTAGCGTGCGCATTACGATTGTAACCTGGTACAACAACCGCAGACGGTTTTAAGATTGACTCACGTAAGTACGCTGATGTAGAGTACCCACCGATGTTTTTTAATGAAGGAGCCATAAACGATTTTGCATCGGTAGCTTCCATTTGATGACACCCGTTACATCCGTTTGTCATAGCCGCGTCTTTACCTTTTACCTCATCACCTTTTGTATCCGATGTCAATTCAGAAACCATAGTAGCCGCAGGCTTTTGGCCTTCGAGATTGATGGCAACCCATGAACTTAGATTTTTCAATCCGTTACGCCCCATCGTTGAGCCATCCCAAACCGCAATAGCAACCGGAACGGTTCCGTTTAGATTGACATAAGCATCTTTAAGAGGACGAACTAAAGTTCCGTTCCAACCTGCAGGACCATGTACCATAGCCCCATTGGATTTAACAGAGTTGTCTTTCACTTCCGTAGTTGAACGAAATCCTTCCGCTACGAAAACTTTTTCATAATCGGTTTTTGCCAATGATGCAACTTTCGCATCATATTCGGCTAATTCTTTACCAAATACACCCGTTTGTTGGCGGTTGATTTGAGTAGAAACATCTTTATTTCCATTCGGTTCATATACTTTAGCCGTAGCTTTTTGAAGGTGGACAACAACCGGACGTCCCTCAGAACCCATTCCGATATACGGTAAAGGCTGAGCTTTTTTAGTCGATCCTGCGAACTGAACTGCAAATCCATCGGTATAGACATCACTGCTCATGCATTGCTCAACGTCTTTCGTTTTATCAGCCCATTTAACCATTACCGCAATATTTTTTCCATCGTGTAATGCACCGATTTGAGCTTTTTTCCCTTTAGCATTTGCTACAAGGGCATTTGCTTTTTTATCATTAAATTCAATGGATGTTTGAGGATAAAGGATAACTGTTTCAAACTTTGCTTTTGACCAAAGAGCAGAGTCCGCTTTAATGGTATCAAGATTATCAGATACTTTTACCGCACTGATCGCAGGGTTAGCTGCCAAAGCCGCAGAAGCGGCAATTCCCAATGAAAGAATAGTAGTAAGAAGCTTTTTCATTAGTGGTGCCCTCCTGCTTTTGTGAACTTACCGGCGATATAACGGGTATCAACTGGAGCCAATGGGTTACGTTTGTTCTCTTTCGCCACTTGTTGATAGTAGTTATTGTCCAAACGGAACATATCAGAGTGTTGGTAAGCGATTAATAGATCCATCAATTCGCTCACACCCGTCTCTTTACGTTTTTTCATCTCCGCTTTAAGTGTTTTGATCGCATCGTGAACCGCTGGACCAAACAATTTTTCCAACTCTTCTACAGGAAGACGAGTTGAGCCCTCGATGATTTTACCTTCCGCATCAAATTTCGCAGGAGATTCGGTCGGAGGGATATAGTAGACGTTTGGTTGTGTACCGTAATCTGAACGCAATCCAAGAGCTACTTTATATTTGTGTACCAATTTGTGCACTTGTGACTCTTCGTCATCCAAGAATCCTACGAAACGGATACGTCCGACACATTGTTGTGCACATGCCGGTGGTAAACCTTGCTCAATACGTGGGAAACAAAGGATACATTTCTCCGATTTAGAGATTTTCGGATTAAAATAGATTTTTTTGTAAGGACATCCCGCGATACAATAGCGGTACCCTTGACAACGATCCAAGTCAACTAAAACAACCCCGTCTTCTTCACGTTTGAAAATTGCGTCACGCGGACATGCACTCAAACAACCCGGATTGGTACAGTGGTTACAAATACGCGGTAAATAGAAGAAATAGTTATCTTGCGGAAATACTCCCGCACCCTCATCTTCATCCCAGTTCGGCCCCCATGTCGGAGAAACGTGCGGGTGAAAACTATTACTGTCTTGTGACCCACCCATCAATGATTCATAGTTGTAATCCCAAGGCACCCCGTAATCGGCTTCTAGGTTAGGGATTACACCCGGTTGGAGGTCACCGGCAGCGTCAAATCCGCCACCCAATTCCATCCAATTTTTTGGATAACCCGTACCCGGATAGGTCTCAACGTTATTCCAATACATATATTCACGACCATTACGGTTCGTCCATTGCGTTTTACATGCTACGGTACATGTTTGGCACCCGATACATTTGTTCAGGTCCATTACCATTGCTAATTGTCTTTTAGACATCTAAACCCCTTAATACTGTACGTCTTTTGCTTTTTCGTAATTCACGGCGCCATCATAAGCGTACTGATTACCGTCCCAAAGGCCACCGAATTTCAAGTGCCCCCATCCGTCTGCCATTTCAAGAAGGTTCAATGCCGTTGGTACAACTTCATTGTGTCCTTTGTTTTTCAAATACATGTACGGTTCCCATCCATGCTCCATGACCAATCCGTCTGCCGGTGCAGAAGAAGAGAGTTTTGCCATCGCATAAAACTCACCCAGAGCATTAAAGATGCGGATCGTATCGCCGTCTTTGATCCCTTTTACTTCCGCTACGACACGGTTGATTTGGATCGCAGGAACACCGCGTTGGAGGCGCAAGAGTGTACGTGATGTTTTATAGTTCGAGTGGATTGACCAACGAGCATGCGGCGTCATAAATACGTACGGATAATCTTTCGTTTGTGGACGAATTCCTTCCATACCGGTATTCGTTGCCGCACCCATTTTAATGTACATTTCATGGTCAACATAAAATGTTTGACGTCCCGAAACCGTCTCAAGGCGTTCCATTTTATACAAATGGTCTTCATTTGAGTTAAACGGGCGGTCAGAATACAATGGAGATGATTTTGCCGCTTTTTCATTGATGAGCAAGAATCCGCCCACTTTGTACATTTTCTCCATGGTCCACGGCTCATATTGCTCACATTTCTCTAGAGCTGCTTGAACTGCCATTTTATCTGTGCCGAGATACACTTCACCTGCACCCTCAGACTCTTCATCGGTATTGGTGAACTCTTTGTGGAAAATCGTCAAATCATGGAAACCGGGTTTCGCGAATTTTTTATGATCCGGTACTTTTGCTTTAGAGATATTTTCCGGTCGGTTTGCCAACTCTTCCATTTTTTTAGCAAGAAAGGTAAACATTGACCATTCATCCATCGATTCACCGATATTTTTGATGTTTGCAACCGGCTGAGCCAAATTGGTAAAACGGTGATAACCCGGAGAAGTACGTAAGTCATACACTTCATAGTGCGATTTCGCAGGAAGAAGAATATCGGCAAATTGTGCTGCTTCACTCATTCGGTAATCGACATACGCATAGAATTTTGTTTTATTCAAAAACGCTTTACGGTAATCAGACCCTTTATTACGACGGAACTTAGAGTCCGCGACAATAAGAGCACAATCAGGCTGCCACCACGGTTTATTTACATTTCCGTGTTTAGACGCTTGATTAACTTTATCGTTTTCACCCGATTTAAGCATCTCAGACAATACTGCCATATATTCATTTTTAGACATACCGTTTTGAGCGCGTTTAACATCTTCATCGCTGAAATATTTGTCAAATGTTTTCATTCCGTCGCCAAATACGAACTCACCGACGAAACCTGATCCGAAACGTGCGTTGTATTTACCGCTGAATCCTGACAATGCGCCAAGCCCTGAGAGGGTAAATTCATTTTCCGTATTGATACCGCCATATGGTCCCATACGTCCTGTCAAACCACAAATAGAGGCAATATTCCAAATCGTCATTACGCCGTTGAAGTATTTATTCAACGAGAACCCGGTTGTGATTTCAACGACTTTAGGGATCGCGATATCACGTGCAAGTTGGCGCGTGGTATCAGGGTGAACACCGGTTACTTCTTGAATGGATTCAGGGCTGAATTTAGCCGCTGATTTTTTCAGCATTTCAAATACCGTCGTCACTTCACGTTTGTGTCCGTGCATATCGGTAATCGTCCATGTTCCTTCGAGTTCAGGCACGATACCGTGATCGTCAAGACGAAGTGATTTTTCACTGCTTCCTTCGGTACCCGGCATTAAAGCAACTTTTCCGGTCGCTTTATTCATACAATAAAACTCTTCATTGTATTTGTGATGATCTTCTTCATTTGCAGCATGCTCCATATCGGAGCGACGAATCATTTTTTGTGTTTTTATGTCCACAAGGAACGGAAGATCGGTTAACGTTTTAACAAACTCAGGTTTAAAGAGTTTCTCATTCAAAATAACATTGATTACACCCATTGCTAGGATATTATCCGAGCCTGCTTTGATCGGGATCCAAAGGTCGGCTGATTTTGCCGTCGCATTGAACTCAGGGGTAATAACGATAACTTTCGCTCCGTTGTATTTCCCTTCCCATACGAAGTGAGCATCCGGGATACGGGAAACCGATGGGTTCCCCCCCCACATGACTGCCGTATCAACGTTATACATGAAATCCCATGTACACCCGAGGTTACCTTCACCGTATGCAATCGCCGCACCCGAGAACATATCCCCAAGGTATGATGACGGATAGATACGGATCGCTCCAAGCTGAGTCGAGAAACGCAACGGTGCACCGCGACGACCTTCAGTCAAAAGACCGGTTCCCGCATGTACCATCAATTTATCCGGCCCGCGTTCAGGATCAGTCATACAATTGAAGATCTCTTGACATACACGCTCAGCCGCTTCATCCCAGCTAACCCGTTTCCACTTACCTTCACCACGCTCACCGACACGTACCATCGGATAAAGGATACGGTCTTTTTGATACATTACTTGAGAGTGCTGAACCCCTTTATTACATCCGCGAGGATTAAAATCAGGGATTTTTGCATTAATTACCGGATAGCGAGCCGATTGGTTTTCACGAGTAACAACACCGTTATTTGACCAAACTTCCCATGCACAGTTACCTTGGCAGTTTACACAGTGATATGCAAAACCGTGTTCCTCTTTTTTACCGTATGTGAATGAAAACTCGTTACGGTACATCTCTTCAGTATAGTTGGTGTTCGGATAATTTTCTTTACCGTTTTCAACTGACATTACATTGGTTTTAGCAAACAGTGAGCCTTGTGAAGCCACTAATGCTGCCGTCATCCCTGAAACTTTCAGGAAATCGCGGCGTTGATTGTTCATTACTTTTGTCATCTCTATAGCCTTATCGTTTAATCGGAAGGTTCATATCGTTACCCCAAACATCCCAGCTTCCTGTGAAGACTTTGACGTTTTTGTAACCCAACAATTGAAGCGCCGTAATATGTTCCGAACTTCGTCCCGCGCCTACATGGCAATATGCGTAAATGGTTTTATCCGGAGTAACTCCGTAAGCATCATACACTTTTTGAATTTCAGCTGCCGACTTGAAAGAGAGTTTTTTATCGGCATCGGAGATTTGGCTCCACTCGATAAAGGTTGATCCCGGTACATGTCCGCCGCGTGCAACGTTATCCATTTTACGCTCACCGACGATCTCCGCGATACCGCGAGAGTCGATGATCACATATTTGGATTTTTTACCGTTTTTAAGAATATCTTCCATCGCGTGTTTAACTTCGTTTTTGTCCGCGATTACATTCCATTTGATTTTTTTAGGATCAATTTTATATTTTTTTGCTTTAACAACTTCATCCCCTTTGACAACAAGGAGACGTTTTTCAACTTCTGCCATTTTCGCTTGAAGTACTTTGGCATCTTCAGACGCTTTTTTGATTACTGTATCCAGAGCCGCTTTATCCGCACCCTCTTTTTTCAGTGCTTCTTTCGAATCTTTTTCTGTTTTTTTAGCAGCTTTAAGCGCTTTATTTAATGCATCGTACTCTTTTTGTGCCGGATCGACTGCCATCATAGCCGCACGTCCGCCATTAAGAACTTTTACATTTTTATGACCGTAACTGTCGAAAAATGAATAGACACCTGTCGCATTAGGCCCCTTAAAGTCATCGTATGCGATAACCGTCATATCATTGCTGATCCCTTTTTTGCCGATCATCTCTTCAGCATCGTCAATACAGCGATACAGCGGTGCACAATGCATTTCACCATCAATTTCCGAATGGTGAAGGTGGTGAGCGTACATCTCTACCGAACCTTTAATGTGTCCAAGTTTATAAATATCTTCGTTATCACCCGATACGAACATCACTTTTGGATTACCAATCAGCTTGACCGCTTCTTCGGCAGAAATAAGAATACTGTTATCCTTATACCCATCGGCTGCCATTAATACGGTTGATGCCGACAGTGATGCCGCAACACATAGTGTCTTTAGCAATCTGTTCATCCGTGCTCCTTTTTTTAATATGCACACATTGGTGCTTTTATATACGGAATTACCGCTTCTATTATAGGGGCGAGACTCTTAATAAACGGTAAATACCTTTTTCTTATACACACAAAGATTACAATATGTTACATTCTTATCACAATTTTGCGACAAAGCATGATTAGACGTTATTTTACGTTTTCTTATACTGCTCACTCTGTTTTTACACTTATACACTATAACTAATACTTACATTTTAATCACTTTTTGATAGTATGACGATTATTTTTATCACAAAAAAAAGGGAGCTCATGCATACCGAAACCATCAGCCATGCGATCATGCAATCCGATACAACCGCACTTATTGAATTATTAGAGGATAAAAGCCTTCCTATTGAAGAGGTCAAATCAATTTATGAAGCATTTAAAAGTGATAAATTGCTTGTCGGACAAGTTGCGATGAACCTCTCATTACGGACATCTGTCTATGAACGTGAAAAAGAATACAGCCCCATTATGGTTGAATTACTTATTGACATCGCGAGCAATCCCGTAGATATGGGAGCACGCTGGGCCGTTGCTAAAAACCCTCATACGCCGATCGAAGTACTCCGTCATCTCTCAACCGATCCGATTAATCTCGTAAGAGCCTTAGTCGCCGCCAACCCCTCAACCCCAAGCGACGTATTAGAAAAATTCTTTAGCGATGAGAAAATCGTCCGTGACGGGCTCTCCGGTAATCCCAATACACCTGCTAAATTATTGAAAATATTATGTGATGACAATGATAAAATGGTTCGTATGCGTTTAGCTGAAAACCATGCCGCACCCAAAGAAATTATCACGGCATTAACAAATGATAATGATCCCGATGTCAGTAAAGCTGCACTCGCTAATTTGGGAACACGTGGATGAAAAAACACCAATTTGAAGAACGCAGTCAATTTATGACTCTCGAAAATCACTTTTTAAATACCTTTTTTTCAGGTCTTTATCTGAGCGCTGCTGATTTTATTTCTATCGGCAATGCCAATGGATTAAACCTTCGGATGCACTCACGTGAAATGCTTATCAAAGATTTACTCAATGAATCCAATAAAATCGGCACACTTAAAAATGTCATCACATCACTCAATGCTCTGATTGATGAGCGTATCAGTGTATGCCATCGACTTAGCCTCGAATATCCCCTTGCCCGTGTTCCTCTAGCTAAACTTGCACAAAAAGCCAATGGGACAAAGGCATTGTTAGCCCGTGAAGCGAGAGGAAATCCATATGAACACTAAAGAGTTACAAGAAGCACTAAATGCCCTCGCCTATCCGGGTCTAAGCCGTACTCTCGGGGAGCTAAAACTCATTTCGGAAGTGAAAGTAACAGATGGAGATGCAAAAATTGAGCTCCTTACCGTAAGTGATGATTCGTACCTCACAGTCAAATCAGCAATTACCGCTACGTTTGAAAAACAATTTTCCAGCCTTAACATTACAAAAAAAGCAATGGTTCAAAAAGATACCAATTACGGCAACAGCGCCGCGCCTAATAATCGAGCGCCGTATGCTGCGAATGTGATCGCCGTCACTAGTGGCAAAGGGGGAGTTGGCAAAAGTACCGTTAGTGTCAATCTCGCTATTGCTCTTGCACAAAAAGGGTATCGTGTCGGAATTCTGGATGCCGATGTCTACGGTCCGAATGTTCCTCGTCTCACCAATACCGATCTGGAAAAAATACGTTGGAATGATGAAAATCAAATCATCCCAAGTGAAAATTATGGGATCAAAATTATGAGTGTCGCACTCACGACTCCGACCTCCGATACCCCTCTCGTATGGCGTTCTTCCGTTGCGGTATCGGCACTTATACAATTTCTCGAAGATGTGGCATGGGGTGAACTCGACTTTATGGTCATCGACATGCCTCCGGGAACGGGTGACATTCAACTCACAATGGCACAAGAACTTCCGATTACAGCCGGGGTGATCGTAACCACCCCCCAACTTGTAGCGAGTGATGACGTTAGCCGTTCCATCCGAATGTTTCAAGATATCCATGTCCCAATGGCGGGATTAATTGAAAATATGAGCTATTTTATTGCTCCCGATACAGGGACCCGCTACGATATTTTCGGTAGCGGCGGCGGAGAGCGATTGGCGGAGCGCTATAACATCCCGTTATTAGGCCAAATTCCATTAAACATGGATATTCGAGAAGGTTCGGATAACGGTGAGCCGCCGGTTGTTCTAGGAAGCGATACACTGAAAAGTTATTATAAAGAGATTGTAGAGAATATGCTAAAATCGGTGAAGTTTAAAATGTAAAAAGAGAAGTTTCCACAACATGTGGAAACTTTATACTTATTTGAAGATTTTTTTGAGATCGTTTTCAATTGCGCCCGGTACGGTTGCAATCGTCATAAATTCAGACATTGTAAGCAATGGATAGCTAATTGCAATAAAATACTTAGCACTCAATGCTTTTGCCTGTCCGCCTTCAATCAACACTGCCCATGGCAGTAATTGTCCATTTTGAGTACCGATTTTTTTAACAAATCCGTTTGTACGACGCTCCAATGAGACAAATGCGACATAGCGATCATCCGAGAGCTTAACGACTGCAGTAGTTCCTTTTGCATTTTGTGCTTTTGCAACCAAATCAGCCGTTGATCCTTCACCGACAATACCCATATCTTCATAGTACGGCATTCCCACCATGAAATGGTATCCTGCTAATCCGGCAAACTCCCATTTATCAGTTGAATCTTTCAAAGGACCGAATGCTTTTTCAAGAGATCCCAATACTGCGGATGCTGTTGCGTGAGAATACTCTTTTTGCATAAACGCTTTTCCAAAATAAACCGGATTGGCGATACTAATTTGTTTACGCTCATCATCAACCAAAATTCGCCCTACCGCCGCAAGACCACGTGTTGGTTTATTTGCCGTAGCTTTCATCGCCGCATTGGTATAAAGGACTGACGTACCTGAATCAGTTGGGTATGTTCCAACTACCTCAAACCCTGCACTGGCAAGTTTAGCCTTGGTACTTTCCACATCACTGTAAGCTCCGATTTTATACGTTGCAACAACTTTTTCGATCTTTACCCCTGCTTCCGCTTCAGGAGACGTTCCCGCACATCCACAAAAACCGATTATGAATGCGCTCATAATAAGCGAATAGATTTTTTTCATAGCTCTTTAGCTCCCAACTCTGTCATGATTTTAATGATCTCTTTATCAAGAGCTATAATAGAATCGTTCATTTTTTGATCTTTAATTCCCATAACCGCAGTCCATGTTGCGAGACGCGGCATACCGATCATTACCTTATTAGACCCTTTTTCAATATACATATACATTGAACACGGTGCAAGGGCTCCTGCATCCGGGCGTCCTTGGTTAAAAATTCCCTCAGAGAACTTGAAATGACAAAGTGAATAAACCCAATACGCATCAAATCGACCGAACTCGATATTCGCATCGGTCATAGAACCTTTGATATCTTTATATCCTGCAATAATATATTTGTTCTCTTCAAATTTCTCTTCGAATTTTCCTTGGAAATCAGCAATGAAGCCATCCAAGCTAGCTCCTCGTTCAAACGGAAGCTCAAATGTCATCATCGGTTTTGCCGGAAGGGCACTGTATTCTACGATTTGAACTTTGCTCCCGATCTCTTTTTCGATCATTTTATCAAGTTCAGGGAAGGTTGCAATGAATTTTGCACGTACATCGGCATCTTTAACCCCAGTGATATCCAGCATCGTTTCAGGAGTGATGTGACCGACGTAGGTTTTATCTTCCGCTTGTTTTTTCCATACATGGAGATTAAACGGACTGAAC